>JAEEGI010002836.1_pt1 | contig 41956 bp, 34 predicted proteins | sample 8958751 | NCBI WGS metagenome assembly JAEEGI01 (sample SAMN16246545, study PRJNA631951) | gut metagenome | biome: gut microbiome; feature: rumen; material: KS-attached | host: Bos | place: Iran: Karaj | collected 2018-10 | reverse complement strand
TGCCCATTGCGCGCAGTTCCGGAAGGCTCTGACGCCTGCCGATTTCTTGTTCGCTTAACTCTAAAATGTTCATCTTTAATATTCGAATATTTCAATTTTATGGGTGCAAAGTTACGAAAATATCTCGGAAAATGCAAGATTAGGGTAAATATTTGCAAAAAAAGTTGGTAAAGATTTGGTCGTTTATCAAATTATTTCTATTTTTGTGGCTGAATAACTAAGGAAGTAGCTATGGATCAAAAAACGGTTAAGAAAAGAGTTATAGGTGTTGACGTCAGTCTTGACACGACATCGTATGCTATCGTAGATGTCAGGGGAAATATCTTGGTCAAAGAATCTTTTCCGACAGAAGAGTACCCGGAGATAGGCGCTTTTGTAACGAAGTTGAGCGATGGCATCATCCAGTTGATTGAAGCCAATGGTGGTTATGAGTCTATCCGTTCGGTGGGCATCAGCGCACCGAGTGCGAACTATAAGTTGGGTAGTATTGTAAACTCCCCCAATTTCCCGTGGAAGGGTGTCATTCCCTTGTCAGCCTTGTTACGTGACAGACTGGGATTGGCTGTAGCCGTTGCCAACAACTCCCATGTGGTGGCGCTTGGTGAGCATGCTTTCGGATGTGCCCGTGGTATGCGCGACTTTATTGTGATCACCCTCGGATCGGGATTGGGCAGTTGTGTCTTTACCGATGGCAGTGTGAAGTTGGGCTCTGACGGTTATGCAGGTGAGATCGGACATACCTGTATCCGTCACGAAGGTCGCCTTTGTGGCTGTGGTAATAAGGGTTGTCTAGAGGCTTATACCGCCACGAAAGGTATCATCCGTACAGCTCGTGAGATTATGACGGAGTCGGCAGATCCCTCAGAGATGCGTCGTGTGCCGAAACTGTCACCAAGAGTGATTGCAGAATTGTGTGATAAGGGTGATGCGATGGCCATCGAGACTTTCCGCAGGACAGGTGAGGCCTTGGGTCTCGGACTTGCCAACTATGCCTCTATCATGGATCCTGAGGCTATTATCTTTACAGGCGGTATTGCCAGAGCCGGCAAATGGCTGATGGAACCTGCCCAGAAGGCTTTCGAGGAACACGTGTTCCATAATATCAAGGGTAAGGTGAAGTTCTTGGCCTCCGAGTTGGAGGAAGGCGAACGCAACATCCTTGGTGCGAGTGTACTGGCTTGGGAGGTAAAGGAGTATTCTCTGTTTGTTGAATAATAATGAAAACCAATATGGAAGCAGTTGAGCAAATCAAGACCCGCGTTGTTGGCGTTGACATCCGAGAGGTGAGAACCACCTATGCTGTGGTGGATATCCGTGGCGAGATTATCGCAATGGACTATTTTATGACGATGGACTATCCTGATGTATCGGATTATGTCAGTGCCCTGAGTGAGAAAATCATCATGCTCGTCGAGGAGAATGGCGGCTATGACAAGATACGTTCTGTAGGCATGAGTGCGCCGAGTGCCAACTTTATGACAGGCTGTATTGAAAATGCTGCCAATATGCCCTGGAAAGGTGTTGTGCCTCTGGCAGCGATGCTTCGCGACCGTCTCGGACTGGCTGTGGCATTGGCCAACGACGCACATGTCACTGCGTTGGGCGAGAAAGCCTTCGGTAGTGCGCACGGTCTGAAGGACTTTGTGGTGGTGTCGATCAGTCACGGAGGTCTTGGCAGCTGTATTTTCATGGACGGAAAGCCTCACCTGGGCGTGAACGGATTTGCTGGAGAGGTGGGACACTCCTGCGTGGAAGTCGGTGGCCGTGAATGCGGCTGTGGACGTAGAGGCTGTCTGGAAACCTACTGTTCTGACAAGGGTCTTGTAAGGACTGTAGAAGAACTGTTGCAGGCAGAGGAACTGCCATCGGCATTGAAGGGACTGAAGAATATCAGCGTCCAGTCGGTGGCCTATTATTGTGATCAGGGTGATCAGGTGGCAATCGAGGCCATGCGCCGTCTGGGATTCATGCTCGGACTGGGCTTGGCCAATTATGCCTCGATCCTGAATCCTGAAGCTATTATTTTGACAGGTGACATGATGCAGGCTGGCAAATGGTTGTTGAGACCCATGCGTAAGTCGTTTGACGAACATGTGTTCCATAATATCCAGGGTGAGACGCGTTTGTTGGTGTCTATCCTGAAAGAGGGAGAGCGCGATGTGCTGGGTGCCAGTGCTTTGGCATGGGATGTGAAAGAGTATTCATTGTTTAAATAAAAATTCTGAAAATGGAGGAAAATAATATCAAAACAAAGGTTGTCGGTGTAGATATCAGCATCGAGAGTACAACCTATGCGATGGTGGATGTCAGAGGAAATATTCTGGCAGAAGATTCGTTCCCCACGATGGATTATCCTGATGTCAATAATTTCGTGACGGCACTCAGTGAGAGAATCGTGATGATGGTAGAACAGAACGGCGGTTACGAGACCATCCGTTCTATTGGTGTCAGTTGCCCGAGTGCCAGTACGGTGTCTGGATGTATTGAAAATGCAGCCAATTTGCCTTGGAAGGGCATCGTGCCGCTCGCAGCGATGCTGCGCGACCGTATCGGATTGGCCGTCGGCTTGTCGAATGATGCGCATATCTCTGCCTTGGGAGAATATACATTTGGTAGTGCCCACGGTATGACTAATTTCATTATCGTCAGTCTGGGTGTCGGTATTGGTAGTTGCTTCTTCTCTGACAGTAAGGAGCACCGTGGTCACGGCGGCTATGCCGGAGAGTTCGGTCATACTTGTGTCTATCCGGAGGGGCGTCAGTGCGGCTGCGGCAACAAGGGTTGTTTGGAAGCCTACGTGGGTGCCAAGGGTATCGTCAAGACGGCTCAGAAGCTGATGGCGGAGAGCGATGCCCCCTCGCTGATGCGTGATTTGGAGAAACTGTCTCCACGTACAATCAAGGAGTGCTGTGACAAGGGCGATGAGATGGCTATCGATGTTTATCGCCGTACAGGGCGTATCTTAGGCCAAGGATTGGCTACTTATGCTTCGTTGATTGATCCTGAGGCTATCATATTTACGGGTGGTGTATCCCATGCGGGCCACTGGCTGCTGGATCCTGCCAAGGAGGTGTTGGATCAACTGGTGTTCGGCAACTTGAAAAACAAGGTCAAACTAATCGTTTCGAGACTTGATGACCGCGAGCGTGATGTGCTGGGTGCCAGTGCCCTGGCATGGAGCGTCCCCGAATATTCACTCTTTAAATAGAAATTTGTGGACGTAGAAAGAATCAACCGGATCATCAACGAGAAGCCTAACCTGAGTACCGCCCTCGGTATGGAGTTTATCTCCACTCCCGAGGACGATACTTGTATGGCAAAGATGAAGGTTGACGAGCGTAATCGTCAGCCTTTTGGTTTTTTGAGTGGTGGCGCTTCCTTGGCATTGGCCGAGAATGTGGCGGGTGTCGGCTCTTCAGCCCTTTGTCCGAATTGTGCCTGTGTGGGCATCGAGGTCAGCGGCAGCCATGTGAAGGCTGTAGCCGAGGGCGATTGTGTCACGGCCTTTGCCCGTTTGCTTCACAAAGGCACCACGCTTCACGTATGGAATGTGGACATCAAGGATTCTTCCGGTGAACTGATCTCCAACGTCCGTGTTACCAATTATATCATCAAGCAGAAGAAAGCATGACGTCCTACGCCATATTCCGCTTACCCCATGAAGACCACGCCACACTGATAAGACAGACTGATGGGGAACCTGCAGAGTATCTTTCTTGTGCAGAACTGAATGGTAGAAGAGGCTTTGTGGTGGCCCCTTTCCAGATATCCGAAAGACAGCCCGTCCTGTTGATTCGTCCTGACAGCATAGAGACGGTGCCTTGCGAAGAATCAGAAGAATCAGGGGGACAGGTCTTTGATTGCTCGCAGTGTAGGGCGAATCAAGTGACTTGTCCTCCTGATTCTCACTATGTCATCGACTTTGCCAATTTCCATGCTCAATTGGTGTCTGGCGCTTTTCGTAAGATCGTGCTGGCACGTTGTGCTGACGAGGAATCCCCAGATGTCATCCCACCTATGCAACTCTTCCATCGGGCCTGTATGCTCTATCCTCGCATGTTCATTGCCCTCGTCTCTACACCGAAGAGCGGTTGCTGGCTGACAGCAACTCCCGAGATTCTGCTCGAGGGCACGACTGTTGCCTGGCGCACCATCGCGCTGGCAGGAACGATGAAACTGGAAGGTGAACATCTGTCTGGTGAGGGCGAGACCCTAACCTGGAGCACGAAGAATATCCAGGAACAGCGTATCGTCGCGACCTATATTACCGAATGCCTCGAACGGTTTACCGGTGAATTCCACGAAGAGGGACCTCGTACCGTCAGGGCGGCTAATCTGGTGCATCTCCGAAGCGATTTTACATTCTCGCTCCCTGATAACCTGCACCTCGGTGATTTACTGCATACGCTTCATCCCACGCCTGCCGTTTGTGGACTCCCGAAACGGGATACCTTTGAATTTATTACCCATAACGAACATACGCCTCGCCGCTACTATAGCGGTTTTATGGGCATACTCGATCCTGCAGCAGAGACGCATCTTTATGTGTCGCTGCGCTGCATGAACATCGAGGGCAATCAATACCATCTCTATGCGGGTGGAGGATTGTTGAAAGACAGTCAGGAGGAACAAGAATGGGCAGAGACAGAAGCAAAGCTTGAAACAATGCGGAGGATTCTTTAGACAAAAGGACATAATATAATGTATAGCAATAAAGAGAGTGTAAATATATTAACATCGTTGCTTGTGGCACATGGGGTTCGCCATGCTGTATGCTGCCCAGGCAGTAGGAATGCACCTATCGTGCATAATCTCACCGAATGTCCCGACATCATGTGCTATCCCATCACCGATGAGCGTAGCGCAGGTTTCTATGCCCTGGGTATGAGCCAGTGCCTGCAAGAGCCTGTAGCCGTTTGTGTCACTAGCGGTACGGCGCTTCTGAATCTCGCCCCTGCCGTCGCTGAGGCTTACTACCAGCATGCTCGCTTGGTGGTGATCTCCGCAGACCGTCCTCTGGCGTGGATAGACCAACAGGATGGCCAGACGCTCCCGCAGTCTGATGCCCTTGGGCGCTTTGTGAGGAAAGCCGTTTCGTTGCCTGAGCCTCATGATGATGAAAGTCGCTGGTATTGCAATCGCCTCATCAACGAGGCGCTGCTCGAAAAGCATGCCCCTGTGCATATCAATGTGCCCATCAGCGAACCCTTCTTCGATTTCTGCGTAGCCACTCTGCCTGAGGAACGGAAGATAGAATTGCTACCAGCCGATATCTCTAATCAGACGCTGAGTCATGTCTGTAGGATGTTCGTGCAGTCGAAGCGCCCTTTGCTCATTGCCGGACAACCGATGAATCCTGGCTATGATGAGGCTGTTTGTCTGATTGGCGATGACGAGAGCTATGTGCCCGACCTTGTGCTGTATATCGGCGGTTCTATTGTCAGTAAACGCCTGAAGCGGTTTCTTCGCAAGGCTAAGGAGACGTGGATCGTCAATGCCACGGGCGAAGTCACCGATACCTTCATGAACCTGACTCGTGTTATTCAGGGCGATGCAGCGGTGGTGGAAGACCAGATCCGTTTTCTCCTCGAACAGCAGTCCCATCCCTTCGTTCAGAAATGGGAAACGCTGCTGGCAAAGGTCCGTGCCCATGCTGCCGCTTATCAGCCGGTCTATTCCGAAATGGCAACTGTCAAGTGCTTCGAGTCGCAAATAACTATTCACTCATCATTATCTACGATTCACTATGCCAATAGCACTGCCATCCGATTGGCCAACATTTTCGCACAGCATAGTGTCTACTGCAATCGTGGTGTGAATGGCATCGACGGTTCGTTGTCTACAGCTGCCGGCTTCTCTTGTGTTACTGACGATTCTGTATTCTGCGTCATCGGCGACTTGAGTTTCTTTTACGATCAGAACGCCCTTTGGAACCAGAACCTCCGGGGCAACTTCCGTATCCTCCTTCTCAACAACGGCAAGGGCGGCATCTTCAATCTATTGAAAGGTCTCGAACAAAGTCCCGCCCGTGACCAGTTTGTCGCTGCTGAGCATCACACCTCTGCCGAGGGCATTTGTCAGCAGAACAACGTGAAGTATCTCAAGGCCGCCAACATGGAAGAGCTTCAACAAGGTATCTCCACCTTATTAAATATGGAGAGTTCGCGTCCCGTTCTCCTGGAGGTCTTCACCGACCCTGCTGAAGATGAGCGCGTATTCAAGGATTATTATAAAACACTGAAAATATGAGAGATTGGAAAGAAATCCGCAAGTTCGAGGAAATTCTCTTCGAAGCGTATAATGGTATCGCCAAGATCACCATCAACCGTCCGCAGTACCGCAATGCCTTTACCCCAAAGACAACTTGGGAACTCTCTCAGGCTTTCTCTATGTGCCGTGAGATGCAGGACATCTCTGTGGTATTGCTCACGGGAGCGATGTCAGAAGTGCCTGAGGGCAAGACGCTTGCTGATGTCAAGCACGCCTTCTGCTCTGGTGGCGATATGCATGTGAAAGGCCGTGGCGGCTATGTCGATGAAGAGGGTGTACCCCGTCTGAGTGTCCTCGATGTGCAGATGCAGATTCGTCGGCTGCCTAAGCCTGTGATTGCGATGGTGAATGGCTATGCCATCGGTGGTGGTCATGTGCTCCACCTCGTCTGCGACCTTACCATCGCCTCCGAAAATGCCATCTTTGGACAGACTGGGCCAAAGGTCGGTTCTTTCGATGCCGGCTTCGGCTCTTCCTATCTCGCCCGTATCGTGGGTCAGAAGAAGGCGCGTGAAATCTGGTTCCTCTGTCGTCAGTACTCTGCAAAAGAGGCCGAGGAGATGGGGATGGTCAACAAGGTGGTGCCCATTGAGCGTCTTGAAGACGAGTGTGTCGAGTGGTCTGAGGTGATGATGGAGCGTTCGCCTCTGGCCCTCCGTATGATCAAGGCTGGCCTCAATGCCGAACTCGACGGTCAGGCTGGTATTCAGGAATTGGCTGGCGATTGCACCATGCTTTACTATTTCCTCGATGAGGCCCAGGAGGGTGGCAAGGCCTTCCTCGAAAAGCGCAAACCCGACTTCAAGAAATATCCCAAGCTCCCATGACCTATCGCATAGAGGAGCGTCTGCTCCATTTCAAGCAGCCGGCGGGAACTTCCAGAGGTGTCTATACAACAAGGAAAATCTGGTTGGTACATCTGTCAGATGGTCAGCACGAAGGAGTGGGGGAGTGCGCCCCATTGCCCGACCTCAGTTGCGATGCAATGCTTGATGCCGAGTATGCTGCTACACTAAATAAGTTCTGCACCGATGTCTGTAAGGCGCTGGAAGGACACAATGGGGACTGTCCCCAGCGTGTCCTGTCTATGGTTCCCGCTCTCCGCGACTACCCCTCGATGCTCTTCGGCTTGGAGACGGCTCTGCTGAATCTCCTGCACGGCGACGACCTCTTCGACACCGCATTCTCCCGTGGCGAGGCAGGCATCCCTATCAACGGCCTCGTCTGGATGGGCAATCACGAGGAAATGCTCAAACGTATGGAGGAGAAATTGGAATTGGGTTTTAGATGTGTCAAGTTGAAAATTGGTGCCATCGATTTTGATCAGGAGTTAGATCTGATTAAGCGCATCCGTTCACGTTTCTCTTTCCATGAAATAGAACTCCGCCTCGATGCCAATGGTGCTTTTCCTTACGATGAGGCGCTTTATAAACTCGAACTTCTCTCACAATACGCCATTCACTCCATTGAGCAACCTATCCGTCAGGGGCAATGGGCCTATATGGCCGACCTCTGTCGCGAGTCACCGCTCCCCATCGCCCTCGACGAAGAACTTATCGGTGTGAACGATCCGGCCATGAAATGTCATATGCTCAACATTATCAAACCGCGTTACATTATCCTCAAACCCTCTTTGCACGGTGGGATGACAGGCTGTCGTGAGTGGATAGAAACAGCTCGTGACCTCGGCATTGGTTCCTGGATTACCTCCGCCCTTGAGAGCAATATCGGTCTCAATGCCATTGCCCAGTTCGCCTCTTCTGTCTATGGCGACTGTATCACGATGCCTCAAGGCCTCGGCACTGGCCAACTCTTCACTGATAATATCCCTATACCTCTGGTAATCAGGGGCGATCAGTTATGGCGATGTCGTTAAACGAGTTCCTTGAAGAGTGGAATAACCCTTCTGAAACGGTGTTGGTACAGACCAGCGGCTCGACAGGTGCGCCCAAGCCCATGCTAGTCGAGAAGTCGCGTATGCTCGCCTCTGCCCGACGCACCAACGACTTCCTTGACCTCCGTGAAGGTGATACGGCGCTGCTCTGTATGTCACTAGACTATATTGCCGGTAAGATGATGGTGGTTCGCGCCCTCGAACGTCGCTTGCGCCTCATTACCGTCAGTCCCTCTGGCCATCCTCTTCAAACACCTGGGGACGGTTCTTTTTTGTTTGACTGCATATCGCCCGTTATGGTCAAACAAAAAAGAACCGTCCCTAAGTGTTTGAATATCAGTTTTGCGGCGATGGTGCCAATGCAGGTGTATAATTCGTTGCAAGTGCCTGAGGAACGTGAGCGGCTGATGCAGATCCGTCACCTCATCATTGGCGGTGGTGCCATCGACGATGTCTTGGCTGCAGAACTCAAAAGCTTCCCCAACGCTGTCTGGAGCACCTACGGAATGACCGAGACCCTTTCCCACATCGCCCTCCGTCGTCTTTCTGGCCCAGACACTTCCGATTGGTACACACCCTTTCCCTCCGTACATCTCTCCCTCTCCTCCGACGGCTGTCTTATCATAGATGCCCCTGAAGTTTGTCCAGAATCCCTTGTCACTAACGATATTGCAACGCTTTCACAAGGCCAGCGCTTTCGCGTCCTCGGTCGTCGCGACAACATCATTTGCTCCGGAGGACTTAAAATCCAGGCTGAGGAACTCGAGCGCCAACTCCGTCCTCATCTGTGCGCACCTTATTTAATTACAAAACGTCCTGATGAGAAATTCGGCGAGATTGTCGTCCTCCTTACCGAAGGTTCTATCGCTGAAGTTCGCGAAGTTTGCGAGCGTATCCTACCACGCTTCCATCGGCCTCGCGCCTATCTCCACGTTTCTCACATCCCTCTTACAGCCACAGGCAAACCTGCCCGTCACGAAGCAGAGAAACTCGCAAAATAAAGGCCGTATCTCATCACAAGATGCGGCCTTCTCGAACAAACGATGATTACTAACTAAAAATAACTAATTGTATGTAATGGAAAAACTAAGTATCCGTTAATATCCGGGATTCTGGTCGGCGTCGGTAATGGCATTGTTCGAGTTAATCTCCAGCGTGGGAAATGGCATTAGCATTGCACGCTTGGCCATCTCGGGAGTACACACAAACCAATCTTCCTTATACTTCGTCGACGAAGGATTTGGGCAGTTTGCGGGGTGGGCATTATGGGCCTTCCAGTATTCGAGCATGAACTCGGGGCCGCGACGGCGCATATCGAAATATTCGGTCTCTTCACCTAGCAACTCGAAGAAGCGCTCGTACATGATGCGATGGCGGAACTCTTGCTTTGTCATACCGCTCCAATCTGCGGGCTGTTCGGCTGCAGGCGAAGCACTGTTTCTGGCGCGTGCCAACACCTCGTTGACATACTTGTAGGCTGCATCGGGGCCGCTCACCTCGTTGGTGGCCTCGGCCAGCATCAGCAGCACATCGGCATAGCGCAGGTAGATGAAGTTCTGACTGCTATACTGAGCCACATAGCGTGTATCGAGGTATTTCTTGAGGTATGGCCACATGCGCGAGCTGCCCTTGTCGCTGTTGTAGGCAGGATAGATTATAACGGTATCCTTGCCGCCGTTCTTGGTATAGCTATTGTAGATGATGCCTTCCTCGATGCGGGGGTCACCAGGATATTGCTCGCGCCACGTGTCGAAGATGTATTTCGTTGGGCGGTAGCGGCCGTAAGGATTGCTGGTGGCATTGGGTGTGAAGTCGCTGACATCAGGGGCAATGCCTTGTGTCCAAGTACTGCCGTTGATGTCGGACATTTGTATTTCGATGATTGACTCGGCGCAGTTGCGATTCTCAGGATTGTAGAGCTCCTGCAAGGGGACGAGCTGGTAGTGGCCGTAGACTATTTGGCATTCGTCGATACACTTCTGCCAGTAGGGTGAGTCCTCCTCCCCATTGGCTAGTGTGAGATAGACCTTGCCTAACAGGGCGTGGGCAGCATAGCGGTTAGGACGACCTACGGTGGGGTTTACCTCAGGCAGCAACTCAGCGGCCTCTTCCAAATCGGCAATCACCTGCTGATAGGTCTCTTCGATAGTTGAGCGTGGCATGTCGAGCGTGGTGCTTGTAATGGGGGTAAGGCGTAAGGGCAGTCCACCGAAGGCACGCACCAAGTTGAAGTAGACCATGCCTCTCAGGAAATGGGCCTCGGCCTTGGCGCGGGTCTTTAGCATGTCGGAAGCACCGCTGCCGTCAATCTTGTCGAGCAAGTCGTTGCAGTCGGCAATCACGCGGTAACTCGACTTGAAATGACGACCGATATATTTATTGTCGGGCTCTATTTTCTGCGCTTTTGAATCATTGTACGACGAGCTGGTGTTGTTCATTGTTCCGCCAGCCGTACAGAAGAGGGTATGATAGTCTGACTGGAACACGTTGTAGCTGATAAGCTCGTGGTAGCATCCTGTCAGGGCAGCCTCCACACTCTTGTCGTTGCTATAAGTGACTGATGCCGATGGGAACGAGTCGGTTTCTTCCTCCAGCAAACTGTCGCAAGATGTGAATATTGAATATTGAATAGTGAATAGTGCTGCGCAGAGCAATATATTAATCTTTTTCATTGTCAATTTATGTTTAGAGGGTTAGAATGTGACGTTGAGTGTGAAACTATACGAGCGGGTTACAGGTGCACTACCATAGTCGATACCAATACGTTTCGGATCATTCGAGAAACTGTTGATATCGGGGTTGTAACCAGTATAATTGGTAATAGTAAACAGGTTGCGGCCAGTGAGTGTGAGCTGTAGAGCGTTGATGATTCTCCACTTGCGTACTGGCACATTCCAAGTGAGACTCAAGCTACCCAGGCGCAGGAAACTGCCGTCTTCGATCAATCGGTCGGTGAGTTCGCTTAACGGGGTATCCAATTTAGGATAGGTGTTGCTGGGTTTCTCGGGACGCCAAGCCTCGTAGTAGGCTTCCTTCAGCAGGTTGTAGTCGTAATGAGTGTTGGTGTTGTCGAGTTTGTTGGCGTTAACCACCTTGTTACCATAGCTGCCGTGGAACTGTGCCGAGAGGGTGAATTCTCGGTAGGTGAGCGAGGTGTTGAAACCATAGGTAAAATCGGGGTTTGGGTCACCCAGGATGACACGGTCTTCAGTGTTGATGGTGCCGTCTTCGTTGGTGTCGATATAAGCAATGTCGCCTGCCCCCAACTTATTACCGTTATATACCAATTCGCCAGCTTCCTCATCACTCTGGAAAATGCCGTTGGTCTTGTATCCCCAGAACAGTCCGATGGGTTTACCCTTGATGAAGATGTTGACGGGGAATGCTGCCGAGGCATAGTACGACAGGTTGGTTCCGTAGTAGGCCTGATAGATTTCTGTACCGTATTTTGTCTCGGGCAGGCCGAGGTCGGTGATCTTGTTGTGATTGTGTGAGATGTTTCCGCCGATGGTCCATGTGAAATCCTTGGTGCTGACGGGGACGGCGTTGATGGAGAACTCCACACCGTTATTTTGGATGGATCCGCAGTTTACGTAAATAGAGCTATAGCCTGTTGATACGGCGGTGTTCATCGACTGCAGAATGTCGCTGGTGACTTTATGATAGGCATCGATGCTGAATGTGAGACGGTTATTCCATACGCCGAAATCAAGTCCAGCATTGAGTTGCGTGGTGGCTTCCCATTTCAGGTCGGGATTGGCAATCTTGCTTGGTGCTAAACCCACAAGATTGGTGCCTGCGCCGGTGGAGTATTCCACACTGCCGTATGTGTTCTGTGTGGCGTAGGCTGAGATACTCTGGTTACCTGTCATACCCCATCCGAAACGCAACTTGAGGTTGCTGAGCCACTTGCTCTCTTTCAAGAAGTTCTCCTGATTAACGCGCCAGGCCAGAGCCAGCGAAGGGAAGAAACTGTAACGGTTGCCCTCCTGAAATTTGCTGGAGCCGTCGACACGGCCGGTGAGTGTCACCAGATAGCGGTCGAGGTAGTTGTAATTTACGCGGAGCAGTGATGAGGCTGTGGTCTCGTTGACTAACGAGTGGCTATTGGTATAGGTCTTGTTGGCGTAGGCGATGCCGTCGATGCCTAGGCTCATGATTGAGAAATCCTCGCCCAGCATGCCGTAGCGGTTGGCATCGTGGCGCTCATAGGTAACACCGGCGGTACCCGACAAGTGGTGGGCATGGTTGAAGGTATAATCGTAGTAGAACAAAGCTTCGAGAGCTTTCTGTTGACTTTTCAGTTCGCTAATACCAAGCTGTCCGTTTACCTTCATTCCAGTGTACACACCTGTACTGTACCAACGAGAACGTATCTTGTCACGAGTATCGTACGATCCCATCAGGTGGAAGGTAAGCCCTTTGACAATCTTGTAGTCGAAAGCAATCGACGCCATGGTGCGGTTTTCTTCCGAGTGGTCCTCATAGTCGGTGAGCCAGTTGGTTGGCGTGAGTTGCAGGCCGGTATCGTCGTCGTCCTCAGGATCAACGTCAGCAAAGGGTTTGGCCAGTACGGCATGACGTGTCAGACTGGTGCGTTGGTTTCCCTGTCCGTCGGTACCCGTGGTCATATCGTTCACACGGCGCATCATGCTGAATGTGCCCTTCAGCGACAGGTTGTTGTTGAGCTTATATTTGTAGTTGACGCGGAGGTCAGCCTGCGAGAGTCCGGTGTTGCGGATGATACCATCGTTCTTGAGATAGCCTCCGGCCACATAGTAGTTGGCCTTGTCGTTACCACCGTTCACCGACAGACGGTAGGACTGGGTCATAGCCGTGTGGAACAGTTCGTCCTGCCAGTCGCGGTTCAGGGGATGAAAAGTGTCTTTGTAGAAGCCTTCGTTTTTCTCGTTGCGATAGGCGACATACTCTTCGGCATTGAGCACGTCAATGTGCTTGCTGGCCTTATCAAACGAGAAACCTGTCGTCAGGTTCACCTTGGCCTTGCCGCTCTTACCCTCCTTCGTGGTGATGAGTACGACACCGTTTGAAGCACGGCTACCGTAGATGGCTGTAGCCGAAGCATCCTTCAACACTTCGATGCTCTGGATATCCTGTGGGTTGATACCGGTCAGACCGCTCTGAGTGGTCTGTACGGGGTCGCTACCTGTACCACCGCCGCTATTGGCATTGCCCACATCCTCGGTAGCGTCGTTCATGATGATGCCGTCGATGACATAAAGGGGCTCTTTGTTACCATTCAGTGTAGAGGTACCACGAATACGCACGTTGATGAGTCCGCCCAACTGTGAGTCACCTCCGTTGACATACACACCAGGGGCGTTACCTTGTAAGAGGTGGTCGATACCGCTATTAAAAACTGTTTTGTCACGATCCACAATAACAGAAGAGACGGCACCGGTCAGGTCGCTCTTTTTCATTTGTCCGTAACCGACAACCACCACTTCGTCGAGGCTATGGGCATCTTCGGCCAATTTGATGTTGATATGGCTGTCGTTGCCTACTTTTACAGTTTGGGACAAATAGCCGATGTAACTGATCTGAAGAATGCTGCCCTTGGCAACGAAGAGTTCGTAGTGACCATTTATGTCAGTAACGGTGCCGTTGCTCGTGCCCTTTTCTGTGACACTGGCACCAATCACACTCTCGCCATTCTCGTCGGTCACTGTACCGCTGACTTTTTGCTTGTTGGCTGACTTCTCGGCTTTCTTTGCGACGATGACAATCTGATTACCTTTGATTTCGAAGGTGTAGTCGGTGTCCTTGAGCAGTTCTTCCATCACTTGGGGAACGGTCTTGTTCTTCTGATTTAGGAGTACCTGCTTGTTGACATTCAGTTTTGAGGAATTGTAGGCAATCTTGTAGTTGCTGACAGACTCGATTTTCTCGAATGCTTTCTTGAGGGTCAGAAGTTCGTTGTTGAATGTGACATTCTGAGCCTGAAGAGAAAGGCTACCTGCGAAAAGCATGATAGCAGCGATTCTTAGAATACGGTTTTTTCTTTTCATCTTAGCTTTGGTTAGAATGATTAATTAATTTTGGTTTGAATGTACACTTAGGACAAGAATAGTAGTCCTTACACCCAATCGGCTTTAGTTAAAAAGTCTAAAATTAATTATTTGATATAGATGTTGTTGCCGTCTATTTCGTAGTTCAAGGCAGGAATCAGCATCTTGATGACGGCCATAATGCCTTCAATCGTCTCGCCGGCGTTGAAATGGGCACGGATGGTCTGATTGTTGTAGTGACTATTTTGTATGTGAATATTGACGTTATAGGTCCTCTCAATCTGCTGGAGAGCATAAACTAACTTGGTTTCTTCGAAATACAGGGCGGGAACGCGCCATACAGAATAGTCGGAGGCATTGACGCTGCGCAATTCTACCTCGCCGGTCTGGGAGTCTAATACCAACTGGTCGTTGGGTGACAGAAGATAAGGTTTCTTTTGGTTGCCGATCTTGATTTGCAGCTTGCCCGTTTCGAGCGTGGCTACAATCTGAGGATTGTCGGGATAAGAGAAGACGTTGAAGGTGGTGCCGAGCACTTTCAGTTTCATTTGGTTTACATCTACAGTAAAAGGTCGGCTGCTGTCTTTCCTGACGTCGAAATAAGCTTCGCCCGTCAAACAGACATTGCGCTCGGCTGATACAAAGCGAGAGGGGTAGATAAGTGAGCTACCACCATTGAGCCATACCTTCGAACTGTCGGGCAGGATGACCATGCTACGTTCACCATATGCTGTGAACTTGTGCATGAAGACCACTTCAGAATAGAGTATAGCCTTTTTGGTGGCAGAAGTATAGAACCATGCTGCGGCGCCTAACATGATGAGAGGGATGCTCCAGAAGGCGGCGATTCTGAGCCATGAGTTTCGTTTATTGACTATGGCTGTTTTCGGCTGTTCATTGCTGAATGCTTTTCTGGCGGTCTTCAGGTAGGCAGTTTCTATAGCGGTGTCATCCATTGTCTCGTCCTTCAGACTATCCCATATTTCGCGGAAGGCATCATCGGCATCATTCGGTGAGAGTGCTAGGCGGTCCTGCACTCTGGAAGCAATTTCATCCGATACCTCATGATGGAAGAAATGTCTGACAATATCGTCAATATATCGATTCACTCTAAACTAAAGACTCTAAACATTAGACAACTAAAATCTCTCTTACCCCCAAGCTAAAATGAGCAAAATAAACATTTTTAGCACTTTACGAATATCTCCCAGTGCCAGATTGAGATGATTCTCCACCGTTTTCTTCTGCAGTCCTAATTTTTCTGCAATCTGGTCGTTGCTGAGACCTTCCTCCCGGCTCATCCTGTAGACGGCCTGGCGCTGAGGGGGCATACTCTCTACCGTCATATCTATCAGTAGCTGCAAATCGCTGGCCTCTATCTGTTCTATAGGAGAAGTTTGACCGGTAGGCAGATTCCGTATGTCTGAGATCTCCACCATAAAGGCTTTTTGCGAAGCCATGTGGTTGAGTACAGTGTTCTTGGTGATAGTGTATAGATAGGTCTCGAAGTTTCTGACATTGGCCAGGATGGCACGCTTCGTCCACAGTTTGATAAATACCTGTTGGGCAATATCATCAGCATCCGCATCATTCTTGGTGAACCCCTTGGAAAAGGCTCGCACCTGTGGGTAGGCCGCTTTGAAAATTATGCGAAAGGCCTCCTGGTTTCCTTCTGTCAGTTCTTCAATAATATCGTGGTTGATCACCATGTTGATTTCTAAATTTTCACTTAGTCGATGCAAAGGTAAAAAGAAATCCTGAAACGACCAAATATTTCCGGATTTATATACACGATAGAAACACCCCTTTAACCACTTGGAGAGGGAACAAATCCGTTGAAAAAGAGATGCAGCTGCTTTCACAAGTGGCTGCATCTGCGATTAGTTAGTAATATGATCAGGTTCACTAAGTTGATTGGTCTTTCTCAAGAGCCGCATTTCGGATGCGACAACCGTGATATCTTTCTCAGCCCTCACGATAGAAATCGATGGCTTCGTAGATTTCATCCTTTGTGGCCGTCTGGTTGATGCGGATGTCACCGATGCCCCCGAGCAGGGTGAAGTTGATGCTGCCCGCTGTGTTCTTCTTGTCATGTGTCATGAACTCGAATAGGGTGGGGTAGTCATCGCAAGTGATGGACATGCGACCATAGTGTTCTCGGATGAAACTGATGGTCTGTCGCATTTTGTCGGTGGGGAAACCGGTCTTAACACAACTCAGGTAGAGTTCGCAGACGAGGCCATAGGCAACGGCATAGCCGTGAAGGATGGGACCGTGGCTTAGTGCAAACGATTCGAAGGCATGACCTGCAGTGTGGCCGAGGTTGAGTGCCTTGCGTATACCGTGCTCCAAAGGATCCTCGGTGACGATGCGTTGTTTGACAGCCACACTATCGGCCAGCATGCGCTGGAGGGTGGTCAGGTCGAGTTGCTCGGTATCGAGATTGAAATTCAGCAGTTCTGCCCACATCGCTTCATTGGAGATGAGCCCGTGCTTGAGCATTTCGGCATAGCCGGAAAGGATGTTCTCGCGGTCGAGGGTACGCAGAAACTGTGTACTGAGAATAACCGTAGCAGCATTGTTGAACACCCCGATCTCATTCTTCAGACCTCGGAAGTTAATGCCTGTCTTGCCGCCGACGCTGGCGTCGACCATCGCAAGCAAGGTGGTGGGGATATTGATGTAATTGATGCCGCGCTTGAAAGTGGATGCCGCAAAGCCGCCCAGATCAGTCACCATGCCACCTCCTATATTTATTAATAAGGTATGGCGAGTACCGCCCATGCGTCCGAGTTCTTCCCAGACATGGACCAGTGATTCGAGTGTCTTGTGGGTATCGGTAGCCCCGATGCTGATAACCTCAGCACCATGAAGGCATGGGAAACCGCTGACAACGGGCCAGCAGAACTCTCGGGTGGTTTCGTCGGTGAGAATGAAAACCTTGTCGTGCTCGCAAGCCTCGATAGCCTTGGCGAGTGATGTCTCTAAATTCTCCGCTATTTCTACCTTTTGGGGCGTCATTATCCTTTTAATGGTCATTTTTGCGTGTGCAAAGTTAGTCAAATTTTTGGAAATTCGTTTAAAATGACAAAAATAATTGTAGAATTTACATTTTTTTTCTTAGGATTGATTAAACTTTCCAAATTTTGGTGCGTCAAAGGAGCAGAATTTTATACAACTATCATGAGAAGATTACTTATTTTGATGATTGTCAGTGTGATGACAATCGCTGGATTTGCTCAACGAGCCGTAACCGGTAAAGTAGTGGAACAAGACACTAAGGATGCTGTGATTCAAGCTACAGCCTCTCTGTTGAGCGGTGAAAAAGTGGTATCCAATGCCGTAACTAATGCTGATGGTAATTTCAGTGTGAAGGCACCGAGTGACGGTACCTTTACACTGCGTATTACCTATGTAGGCTTTAAGACCTACACGAAGAAGATTACCGTAGCCGAAGGTAAAAATGTGTCGGCAGGCACCATCAGTCTGGCGCCTGACGCTATCATGTTGCAGGGTGCTACGGTGACAGCCCATTTGGCTAAAGTACAGTCGAAGGGTGACACTCTTATTTTCAATGCTGACGCCTACCGCGTGCCAGAGGGCTCAGTGGTCGAGGAACTGGTAAAACGTATGCCGGGTGCTGATATCGATGAGAACGGTAACATCACCATCAACGGTAAGCAGGTGTCGAAGATTAAGGTGGACGGTAAGGATTTTGGCGACGCCCAGACGGCGCTTAAGAACTTGCCTACCTCTATTATTGAAAAGGTACGCGCATATGACGAAAAGAGCGACCTGGCCCGAATCACCGGTATCGACGATGGTAATGAACAGACGGTGCTCGACTTTGGTATCCGTGCTGGTATGAACCGCGGTACAATGCTCAATGCCGACTTGGGCATTGGTACTAAGAGTCGCTATTCTGGCCGTTTGTTTGGTATGTATATGCGTGACGACTATCGTGTGATGGGTATGTTCAATGCCAACAATACCAACGACCAAGGTATGGGTGGCGGCGGTGGCCGACGCTTTGGTGGCGGTATGGGCATGGGCGGTGGCGGCCTGAATGCAGCCAAGACCGGTATGGTGAACATCAACTATGAGAAGCCCAAACTGATCATTGCCCAGGCCAGTGTGAACTTTAACCATCGTGATGGTGACTCTTGGTCACGTCGTTCGAGTGAGAACTTCACTGGTGGTATATCATCGTTCCAGAACTCAATCAACCAGAATTACTCACGTAACGACAACTGGAGTGTACAGGGCCGTTTGGAGTGGACACCTGATACGTTGTGGAACATTGCTTTCCGTCCTACTTGGAGTTTTGGTAGCAACGATGGTACTGGCGGTAGTTATTCTACAACATTTAATCATGATCCCTATGATATTATTGATTATCAGTTGGAATCAGCTGTGTTGCAGAAAATTATAGAGAATGGTGGCGACTTGAGTGAGTATATTGTCAATGGATCAAAGAATAACTCTTTGAGTTATGGTAAGAACAAACGACTGGGTGGTACCTTGCAAATCAACCGCCTGTTGAATGGCAGAGGCCGTAACATCACTGTACAGTTGACTGGTAACTACAGCGACAATGAGAATAAGCAGTTGTCGAACAACTATACGCATCTCTTCAAGAGTCCAACGACCTTCAATGGCGTGAGTGGACTCTATGAATATCAGACCAATCGTTACAATCTGACCCCCACCACATCGTATGATTATAGTGTGAGGGCTACCTATAGTGAACCGATAGGTTATGCTACATTCTTACAGTTCAGCTATACTTTCCAGTATCGCTACAATGAGAATGACCGTCAGACTTTCGACTATTCAAATCCACTTCTGTCTGATCCGACCAAGAGTTTTGACTTTAGTAGTGTGCAACCTTCTTACGGCGGATTTAATGACTATTTCAATCTGGTTCAGAACGGTTATTCTCCAGTGAAGGATGATTTCTACTACAGCAAGGATCAGAGTCGTTACTCGGCCTATAAGAACTTCATCCACACGGGTGAGATCATGTTCCGCTGGATTCGCGATACTTACGACTTCAACGTCGGTATTCAGGTCGTTCCGCAGACATCGGAGTACACACAACGCTATCTTAAAGTTGATACCGTGGTAAATCGCTCTGTGACTAATTGGAGTCCTACTGCAAACTTCCGTTGGCGCTTCTCACAGTCGGGTAACCTTCAATTCCAGTATCGTGGTAACACCAGCCAACCGTCGATCGATCAGCTGCTTGTGATTGATGATGATACAAACCCGCTGAACAAAACCACTGGTAACCCTGATTTGAAGCCTTCGTTCACTCAGAGTTTCAACCTGCGCTTCAATAATTATATCATGGCCTATCAGCGTATGATCAATGCCAACCTGAATTTCTCGACTACAGCGAATAGCATCGCCAACAAGGTGACTTATGATCCTAATACTGGTGGACAGAGTTCACGTCCTGAGAACATCAACGGTAACTGGAATGCTGGTGCTAACATTATGTGGAACTCGGCTATCGACTCATTGGGCTACTTCAGCTACAACCTCTCGTTGAACGATCAATACAATCACCGTGTAGGTTATGTTGTTAAGGATAGAGAGTCTGTAAGAAATGTCACCAACTCGAATAACATTGGTGGTCGTCTCGGTGGTAGCTATCGTAACGATTGGCTCGAGGTAGAACTTAACGGTTCGGTGAACTATAATAAGACCCGTAATGAGTTGCAGCCGCAGTCGAATCTTGATACTTGGACTTTTTCTTACGGTATGAACACTACGATTTATCTGCCTTGGGGTACTCAGCTTACATCAGATATTAGCATGAACAGCCGTCGTGGTTATACCGATGCCTCGATGAATACCAACGAGCTCCTTTGGAACGGACAGATTTCACATAGCCTGCTGCGTGGTAAGCCGTTGACACTCTCACTGCAGTTCTACGACATTTTGGGTCAGCAGTCGAACTTCTCGCGAACGATCTCTGCTATGTCTCGTACCGATAATGAGTACAATGCTGTTACCAGTTACGTGATGTTCCGTGCCAGCTATCGTCTGAACTTCTTCGGAACACGTGCTTCCCGTATGGGTATGATGGGTGGCATGATGGGCGGTATGCCAATGGGCGGTGGCCGTGGAGGTAACCGTGGTGGCGGCTTCGGCGGTGGAATGCCGATGGGCGGCGGTGGCTTCGGCGGAGGCGGCTTCGGTGGCCCTGGCAGATTCTAAGAGATGGCAACATAAGAAATTTGAACCATAAAATAGCCCTCCCCTGTGATTATACAGAGGAGGGTTTTCTATAATTATTATAGTTGTTCTTATGCCTTATAATAAAATAACTAATCTTCTGTCTTTTCCTCTTTTGGTTCTTCTGTTTTGAAATCTGTGATGCCGTTTTCGATGAGGATGTTATACCAAGTGATGAGTTTTTTGATGTGGCTGTTCTGCACGCGGTCGCGGTCCCATTCGGGCAGCACTTTGGTGAAATAATCCTGCAGTTCTTTGCCTGAGGCTTTCTTCTCGTTAATGCTGGCCTTCTTGCCGCCTTCGACGTTCTTCATATTATCGAGCACTGTCATCAAAGGTACATCGTCGGTCTCAGTGAACATGGCAATGTCGCCGAGTGATGTAATTCTGTCAGTAGCGAAAGCAGGCTGACGACGATGCGTAGCGTCAAGAGCTTCGACAATCAGGTTGTTCTTGCCTCGTGATACGAGTTTGTAAAGGCCGGGCTTGCCGGCGATTGCTAAAATGGTTTCTTTCATGTTTCTTAATATTTTGTTTAATTGTTGTTCAATATTTGCTTCTCCGTCGTTGACAATCTCAAAATCGGCCTTGCGGCGTATTTCCTCCTGCGGTAATTGACGAGCCATCCATTCGAGCACTTTCTCACGGCTGATGCCGTCGCGCTGCATGACACGTTGGATGCGTATTTCCTCTGGCGCAGTGACCACGATGGTTTTGTCGACGAGACGGTAGGCGCCTGATTCATAGAGGATGGCACTTTCCATCCACTTTATACCGCTCGCTTCAAAGTCTCGGAATACAGCCGGATGGACGATGGTGTCGACAGCATGTGCATTGTCCTCGGAGATCAATAGGAATTTGGCAACAACGGCCTTGTTCAATTGATCACCGACATAAGCGTCTGGACCAATAAGGGCTGTGAGTTGCTGTCGGATCTCAGGTGAGGTGCGCATCAGACGCTTGGCGGCATTGTCACAATCGTAGACCTCGTAGCCGCGCGCTTTCAGTTGTTGACAGACGTAGCTCTTGCCACTGCCGATACCTCCCGTAATACCGATTTTCATTAGCGGCCTCCCTCTTCCTCTATCAAATAGTCAACGTGAGTGACTTCAAGCCTGGCACGCGAGATGCCCGAAGGTGAGTCCTTTAGGAAAATGCGACACTTCTCCGACGGGTTATTGATCAGTTCGTTGTAGTCAGCCACCACGGTAAAGTCTTCTGGATGCAAGTTGCGGAATACATTAGCACCCGTGACGAAGCGCACCTTGACCTTAGTAGGGAAAGTACGGAGAATCTTTCCTGGTGGCATATTGATTCCCTGAATGGGTACACCGTCGATGCTCTCTTCTGTCAGTACATCGGTGAAGAAGCGGATGCTGATTTCCTCTGGCACCGTCTTTACACCCGTCTGTTTCATCAGACGACAATTTACTTGCAGCGTATCGCGGAAGTTCACGTAGTTCAACTGCTCCGTATAGATCATATTGATACTATCTAGCTTCTCCTTTGGTGCGTAGACAGTTACACTGTCAGGCTGATACTCTACCCTTGAAATGAAGAATAGCTGCTCAGGGATGACACGTCCACTCCATCTTACAGGAACGCGCTTTTTGTCGCCAAAGTTATAATAGAAGACCAGTTTGTCGGGCTTGAAGTTCGTGATTTTTGAGCTGCTGACCAACTGCTGGCGGATAAACCTCTGCAATTCACCCATCGGGATGGTTCCTGTGCCATCGTTACGGGCGTAGTTCTTGTAGTTGACACGCACATGTGGCAGCGCCTTGCCATACATATAGGTGAGCAAGGTGGTGCCTTTGTCGTGGATGGTAATCTTGACGGTGTCGGTTTCGTCGGAAGTAAGCATGATGTTTTTGGGCACATCCGTGATGGTCACAGGAATGGCAAACTCCTTCTCATAACTTTCGCTGAGTGCCAGAAAAATCCAGAAGAATCCTGACAGAACGAGAAAGAATAAGAAAATCAGAAACTCCCTGTTAGCCTTGCTAAACAGGAAATCTCTGATGAATTGCCACAAATTGCGCCTCTCCATATTGGTTGGTGCTTATTTCTGCAAGGGGATATTCGACATGTCCTTGAAGACAGAGGTCTTTTCGACAGTGACGACAACGTCGCGGGCTATCTTCACGTCGACAGTGTTCTTGGCCAGGTCGATGCTTTTGACGACACCGTGGATGCCGCCGCCTGTGACGACTTCCGTTCCTTCCGTCAGTTCGTTTTGGAATTTCTGAATCTCCTTCTGCTTCTTCTGCTGCGGTTTGATCATGAAAAACCACATGATGGCAAAGATTGCAATCATCATGATAATCATGCTCATGCCACTGCCTTGTCCTGCTGCCTGCGCAGCTAATACAATGTTTGTCATATATACTTTAATTAAATGTGTTTAGTTCATTTTTCTTCGTCTTCTGGCGTCTTCTCGATGCGTTTGCGGGGCATTTTCTTATTGGGTGCATCGTCATACTTTTTCTCAGGCTTGGGGTCCATAAATTTTGCCAGACGGCCTGTGTCAATGAGATGACGTGCGATACCATCGAGCATGCCGTTGATATAGCCTCCACTCTTTCTTGTGGAGTAGAGTTTGGCCAAGTTAACATATTCGTTGATAGTTACGCTGATAGGGATATTGGGGAATGTCATGAATTCCGCGATGGCAATCTGCATGATGACAATGTCCATATAAGCCAGTCGCGAGAAATCCCAATTGCGCGAAGCCTCACTCATGAAATGTTGGTATTCGTCGGCATTGAGAATGGCTGCACGGAAGAGCTTGCGGGCAAAGTCCTGCTCTTCGTCACTGTCCCACTCCTGCAGCAGTTCCTGCTTGGGGCCGTTCTGTTCGCTGAAACGGTTGAAGGTCTTCAATACGAAGGTATCAATGATCTCTTTGTCGTCGTTCCAGTAGAGGCTCATCTCCTCTAACAGGCCGTCCAGATCGTCGTTCTTCTGAATGAACGTGCGGTAGAGTTTACGCCACAGTTCGCGATCTGCATCGTAGCTGTCTTCACTGCTATTCATGTATTCCTGATAAATCTCACTGCTCTCGATGTGCTCAAGGAGTGTGGCGATGAATTCGGGATGGTCGGCCCATGTCTGCTTTTGGGTTCCAATGAAATCGTTAAGCATCTTATTGCCTTCCAATTGGAGAGCAAAACGGTTTAAGGTGAATTTCTGCGAAGGAGCAGGGGTGCCTTCGCGTGTTGCACGAGTCTGCAGTACTTCCAGACGGCGCCTCGATTCCTTTGTGATGGCCACTATCAAGGCCAGCAAGTTGTTGTAAAGGTCATAAGCTTTTGACAGGCTGAAGAATAACTCTTTCTCGGCTGTATCGATGTTCTTGCTACCGTTTTGATAGTACGCATAGGTTAACTGAACAATTTTTGAACGAATAATTTCTCTGTTAATCATCTCACTTGATGTTTAAATTATTATCGAATTTGTTGTTTTACGATTGCAAAGTTATACATTTTTCCTTAACTATGCAAGAAAATTGAAGAAAAATGCTCTTTTTTTTCATTTTTTCATTTTTTCATTTTTTCATTTCAGAAATATTATGTACCTTTGCACCGCTTTTTCCGAAAGCACAACGATTTTTCGTGTGATGGTGAATTAAGCAGTCGTATTAACAACTTAATTTTAGAGTAACACAATTATGAAAGAAATTAGTGTAAAAGGCCAGAAGCGCGCCGCCACTGGAAAGAAAGCTTCAAAGGAACTCCGCAAGGAGGGTATGGTTCCCTGTAACCTGTATGGTGAGAAGAAGGGTGAGAATGGTCTGCCCGAGGCATTTGCCTTCACCGCTTCATTCGCTGAGCTCCGTAAGGCTGTGTATACCCCTGAGGTGTATGTCGTTAATCTCGACATCGATGGTGTGGCTCATAAGGCCGTCATCAAGGAGTTGCAGTTCCACCCCACAACAGATGCACTGTTGCACGCTGACTTCTATGAGGTGAACGAGCAGAAGCCTATCACCATTGGTATTCCGGTTAAGCTCAATGGTCTGGCACAGGGTGTCCGCGACGGTGGTAAGCTCAACCTCTCCATCCGTAAGATTAATGTCACTGCTCCCTATAAGCAGATTCCTGAGGTGCTCAATATCGATGTTACCAATCTGCAGCTGGGTAAGGCTATCAAGGTCGGTGCTCTGAGTTTCGAAGGTCTCGAAATCGCAACCTCTCCTGAGGTTGTCGTCTGCTCTGTGAAGGCTACACGTGCTTCTCGCTCTGCCGCTGCCGCTGCTGAGGCTGAGCAGGCATAAGCTGTTTACAGTTTTCAGTTGACTGAGAATGGACAAGTTCCTGATTGTTGGTTTGGGAAATGTTGGCGACGAATACGCCATGACCCGCCACAATACTGGTTTTATGGTATTGGACGCTTTTGCGAAGGCGTCCAATATTTCATTTGAGGACAAACGTTATGGTTTTGTGGCGGAGACTTCGCTGAAAGGACGCAAAGTATTTCTGCTTAAACCCTCTACGTTTATGAACCTCAGTGGTAATGCCGTGCGTTATTGGCTGAACCACGAGAACATCGACCAGAACCGTCTTCTCGTCGTCAGCGACGAGGTGGCCCTTCCTCTTGGTGATTTCCGTCTGAAAGCAGGAGGCTCCAATGGTGGTCATAATGGTTTGGGACATATTCAACAGTTGATTGGCAACAACTACGCCCGTCTGCGGATGGGCATTGGCAATGACTTCCCTCGCGGCATGCAAGTAGACTGGGTGCTCGGACGTTATAGTGAGGAGGAGTTGCAAGTGCTACAGCCCAGTATTGACCTGGCCGTAGATATCATCAAGAGCTTTGTATTGGCGGGGGTCGATTTTACGATGAACCAGTATAACAAATTGGGGAAGAGAAAGGTTGAAGTGAAAAGTGAAGGGTGATGGCTGAGGAGGCGAGGATTGACAAGTGGCTTTGGGCGGCGCGTATCTTCAAGACACGCTCCATTGCTGCCGATGCTTGTAAGAATGGTCGTGTGACGATTGGAGGCATTGGTGTAAAACCCTCTCATGTCGTAAAGGCAGGTGAGGTGGTGTCAGTGAGAAAGCCACCAGTCACTTATTCCTATAAAATCCTCAAAACCATCGAACAACGAGTAGGGGCAAAGTTGCTGCCCGAGATCTACGAGAATGTGACTGCTCCCGATCAGTATGAACTCTTGGAGATGAACCGCATCAGTGGTTTTATCGATCGTGCTAGAGGTACAGGACGTCCCACCAAGAAGGACCGTCGTGCTATGGATGAGTTCTTTAATATGGAAGAGATATGACGCTATTGAATATTTTCTTTATCATCATTGGTGTGGCTCTTGTTATCTGGGGCGCAGACCGTTTGACGGAAGGTGCAGCCTCTCTGGCCCGTGGTCTCCATGTGCCTGAGATTGTGATTGGCCTGACCATTTTGGCTGCAGGGACTTCGGCACCTGAACTCTTTGTCAGTCTGGCTTCTGCTTTAAAGGGAACGTCTGACTTGGCCGTAGGAAATGTGATAGGCTCTAATATTTTCAACGCTATGCTGATTGTGGGTTGTTCTGCGGCTGTTGCTCCGATGGCTATCAGTCATTCCACCGTGAGCAAAGACATTCCCTTTGCCCTGATTGCTTCGGTTCTGATGTTCTTCCTCTGTTTCGACGATATGGATTCACCTCACTTATGGGGTAATGAGATTAGTCGTTCCGATGGAATGATTCTCTTAGTGGTTTTTGGCGCCTTTATGATTTATACTTTCAAAATGGTCCGTAAGAATGAGAAAATCAAGGGCGAAGACGAGGAAGAAGACGAAGTAATAGAGAAAAAACCACTGGATAAGAAAGAGGTTTGGAAAAACGTTCTGTGGATGGCGGTAGGTCTGGCCTGTCTGATCTATGGTAGTAATCTCTTTGTCGATGCTGCCAGCTATGTGGCTTACCGTTTTGGTGTGCGCCAAAGTGTGGTAGGTCTGACGATTGTGGCAGGTGGTACTTCGCTGCCAGAGTTGGCTACCAGCGTAGTGGCTGCACGTAAGGGACAGTCGGCGCTTGCCATTGGCAATGCCATCGGCTCGAATGTGTTTAACATCCTGCTCATTCTTGGCACGACGGCTGTCGTCTGTCCTATGCGTATTATGGGTATTAACATTATCGATCTCTCGATGATGATTATCAGCATGGGTCTGCTCTGGATATTTGCCTATACAAAATATATGGTATCGCGTCGTGAGGGATTCTTGCTGATAGCAGGCTTCCTTGCCTATATGGCTTGGCTTTTCTATCTTCTTTAGTAATAACCCAGGGGTCCTTGAACACCCCCTTTAACAAAACAAGAAAATGCAACAGAAAAAAGATCAACGTATCAGTGTGCTGTTTATGTTTTACGGCATACTGTTCTGCGTTTGCCTGATAACGGCAAACGTACTCGAGACAAAACAGATTTCGTTAGGTCCTGCTAACATGACAGCCGGTCTGATCGTGTTTCCCGTGAGTTACATCATCAACGATGTGGTGTGCGAGGTTTGGGGCTATGGCCGTACCCGTCTGCTCATCTGGCTGGGCTTCGCCATGAACTTCCTCTTTGTGCTTTTCGGTGCCATCGCTGACTGGATTCCAGGAGCACCTTATTGGCACGGTCAGGAGGGTTTCCATCAGATATTTGGACTTGCTCCGCGTATCGCAGGCGCCTCCTTTCTGGCATTCATCTGCGGATCGTTTATGAATGCCTATGTGATGAGCCGTATGAAACTGTCGTCAGCAGGTAAGAATTTCTCTTCCCGTGCAGTACTTAGTACGATCTTTGGTGAACTGACAGACTCCATCATCTTCTTCCCTCTCGCTTTGGGTGGTGTGATTCCATGGGAGGAGATGCCTTCTCTCGTTATTACACAAGTGACGCTGAAAACGCTTTATGAAATCATCGTCCTGCCTGTTACTATCCGTGTTGTCAACTTCACCAAGGCTCATGACCAGGAGGATGTGTTCGACAACAATATTACCTATAATATATTTAAAGTAAAAGACCTATGAGTACATCAAGAGATACGGAGGGTTTGCAGGCCCTTGGCAAAAAGACGGAGTACAGGTCAGATTATGCGCCTGAGGTTTTGGAGACTTTCGAAAACAAGCATCCTGAGAATGACTACTGGGTGCAGTTTAATTGCCCTGAGTTCACGTCACTCTGTCCGATTACGGGTCAGCCAGACTTTGCGGAAATCAAGATAGCCTATATTCCTGGTGAACGGATGGTAGAGAGCAAGAGTTTGAAACTCTACCTCTTTTCGTTCCGTAATCATGGTGATTTCCATGAAGACTGTGTTAATAAGATTATGAAAGATCTGGTAAAGCTGATGGATCCAAAATATATTGAGGTCCTCGGCTTGTTTACACCGCGTGGCGGTATCTCCATCTATCCCTATGCTAACTATGGACGCCCTGGTACGAAGTATGCCGAAATGGCCGAGCAGAGGCTTCTGTCTCGTCAGTTAGACTTGCGGTAATAACCTTGTTCGTGGTCTGAGAAACGCAGTTGGAGCGTGTCGCGTCGCATGAAGACGATATCGGCAGTATCGGTACTGATGATTTGCTGATGGCCTAAGGTGTCGCGACGGGCCTCACTCAGGAGAATATGACCGTTGAAGACATGCCACTGACGATACCGTTTTAAGGTCGGATATTCCACGGGGCCGGGCTGTCGCTCGGCTTCGTTGCGTTGTAAACCGATAGGACGGACCGTATTATCGCGACGGAGTTCAAAGCCGTATTCTCTGGGCTGAAACCATTTCCTGCGCAAGGAGTCAGGGAAATCTGGGGGCAACTGTACGGCACTGTCTGTAGCAGCGCCAACTCTGCGACGCAGACGGGGCATGACCTGATAGCACCATTCGCCTTTCAGGCGGTCGATATTGATGACGATATCAGCTACAGACTTTCTTTGTGTATTCATCATGATGGCCAATTGGTCACCGATTTCCGGACGTCCGAAAACGCGACGATTGATGCGTGCTTCCAAAATATCGATGGTGTCAGGATCGTTTTCGATAGACGTCAAGATGACGATGATTGAATCGTTCGAACCTTCACAAGCGAGGCCGTAGATGGTTGAATCGCCTTCCAATTGTCGGGCTATGGTGTCCTGATTCAGACTCTCACCAGTTGTCTGTTCGTCTCCATTGTTGTCGGAATGACCACAGGCAGCTAGCAGTAAAACGAGGGAAAAGAGTATAAAAAATGTTCGTTTCATGCCAATTTATTTGATTTACGCGACAAAGATAGTCAAAATATCAAAAAAAGTAGTCTTGAGATGCATATTTTTGAAATAATTTATCTATTTTTGTACCCTATAAATATACAACTACCGGAAATATGAAGAAAAGAATCCAATTTAGTCTCGTTTATCGGGATATGTGGCAGAGCTCAGGAAAGTTCCAGCCACGCAAGGATCAGTTGGAGCGTATTGCTCCCGTGATTATTGATATGGGCTGTTTCAGCCGTGTGGAAACTAATGGTGGTGCCTTTGAACAGGTGAACCTGATGGCTGGTGAGAATCCCAATGCAGCTGTAAGAGCTTTTTGTAAACCTTTCAATGAGGTTGGCATAAAGACGCATATGCTTGATCGTGGCCTGAATGCCCTGCGTATGTATCCTGTACCCGACGATGTGCGTGCCCTGATGTATAAGGTGAAGCATGCTCAGGGTGTGGATATCCCCCGTATTTTCTGCGGCCTGAACGACACACGTAATATTATTCCTAGTATCAAGTGGGCAAAGGAGGCAGGTATGACGCCACAGGCCACACTTTGTATCACCACCTCACCCGTACATACCGTAGACTATTACTCCAGGATTGCTGATGAGGTAATTGCCGCTGGTGCAGAGGAGATCTGTCTGAAGGATATGGCAGGTATCGGACAACCCGCTATGTTGGGTGCACTGACAAAAGCCATCAAGACCAATCATCCTGATATTATTATCCAGTATCATGGTCACTCTGGCCCTGGTCTCTCGATGGCTTCAATCCTTGAGGTTTGTAACAATGGTGCTGATATTATCGATACCGCTATCGAGCCATTGAGCTGGGGTAAGGTGCATCCCGATATCATCTCCGTCCAGTCAATGCTGAAGAACGAGGGCTTCGAAGTGGCAGAACTCAATATGAATGCTTATATGCAGGCACGTACCCTTACGCAGGAGTTTATCGACGATTGGTTGGGCTATTTCATCAATCCTGCCAATAAGCATATGTCTTCATTACTCTTAGGCAGTGGTCTGCCAGGCGGAATGATGGGAAGTATGATGGCTGATTTAGGTCCCATCCAGTCAATGATTAATAAGTTGCGCGAGAAGAAAGGTGAGGCTGCGCTCACGATGGACGATATGCTTGTGAAGCTGTTTAACGAGGTTGAGTATGTTTGGCCGAAGGTGGGTTATCCCCCATTGGTGACCCCGTTCTCACAGTACACCAAGAATATCGCTCTGATGAATCTGCTCACGATGGAGCAGGGCAAGGGCCGCTATGTTATGATGGACGATGCCATCTGGGGTATGATACTCGGCAAGAGCGGCAAAGTGCCTGGTGAGATTGCACCAGAGCTCATTGAACTGGCCAAGACACAGAAGCGTGAGTTTACCGATGCGGATCCGCATACCCTCATTCCCAATGCCCTCGAAGGCTTCAAGAAGGAAATGGATGAGAATGGTTGGGACTATGGACAGGACGACGAGGAACTCTTCGAACTGGCTATGCATCCTGAGCAGTATCGTCCGTTCCGCAGTGGTCAGGCCAAGAAACAATTGCTTGCAGACATCCAGAAGGCAAAGGATGCCAAGTTGGGTGGTGGCAAGAAGATCCCTCAGGAAGAGATCGATGCCCTGAAACATGCCAAGGCCGATGCCGTGAAGGTACCTTTGGCAGGACAGCTGCTCTGGGGCTTTGGTGGTGAAGGTGTTATGGCACCTTGTGTGGAGCCGTTCATTGGCCAGAAATACAAGGAGGGCGATACTTTCTGCTATCTGCAAACCAAGTGGGGAGAGATTATCGAGATTCCAGCTGCTCTGGGCGGTAAGTTGGTGGATATCAGCGTGAAACCAGGACAGAACGTTCGTCAGAACGATACCATTGCATGGATTGAGCGTGAAGCATAATGGATTATCAGTCGATTATAGATAAGTATTATCCGTCGGAGAATGAACTCCGACGGATATTGCTATTGCACAGCCGTCAGGTAGCTGACCGTTGTTTAAAGATCGCGAAGAACCATCCGGAATTGAAACTGGATGTGGAGTTTTTGGAGGAGGCTGCTATGCTCCACGACATCGGTATTTTCCGTTGTGATGCTCCCAGCATTCAGTGTTTTGGTAGCGAGCCCTACATTTGTCATGGGGTTATTGGTGGCCAAATCCTACGCGAAGAAGGCTGGCAGCGTCATGCTTTGGTATGCGAGCGGCATACGGGTACGGGCTTGAGCCGTGAACAGATAGACAGTCAGCATCTTCCCTTGCCGCCTGATGGCATTTTTGAGCCTGAAGCACTAGAAGAACAGGTGGTGTGCTATGCCGACAAATTCTATTCCAAAACCCATCTGGAACGCGAGCGTTCTGTTATCGAAGCAGCCCAGAGTCTGGAGAAGTTTGGTGAGAAGGGAGTTAAAAAATTCCTCCTTTGGGTTAATATGTTTGAATAATCGCGTTTTTTCTATTTTTTTTCGTACCTTTGCACGCGTGAAAAAGAAAACGGTCGTCATATCGATCCTTTGCGCTTTCATGCTGATGATGGCTTGTACACCGTCTTCACTTCGTATGGGTAAGATCCAAGAAGAAGAGAGGGTGGCTGATGTCGTTTCTGTGCCTAAACTTCCCGTACCAGTGCTGCCTGCTGATTCTGTGTCGTTACCTGCCTTGATCGATAGCATTGCCAGTCATCAGGATGTGGATAGTCTGATTGCTGAAGTGAAGGATTCTTTGGAGGCACATCCTGAGATTGCTACTATTGCTGAGGCGTTGGCAGATAGCATTGATGAAATGCCCGTCGACACGATGATTCCTGCCAATCAGGCATCGGCTATCAAGACCAAGCGCGACACCACGACGATGGATTCTCTGGAGTTGGCCATCTATAAATATAATAAGGTGATTGACGACTCTCTGGCCCGCGATAGTATAAACAAGCGTCGTAAGAACGGTATCGACTCACCAGTGGAATATGCAGCCAACGACTCTTTGGTCTATGAAGCCGGAAACTCGCGTGCCTTCCTTTATGGCAGCTCGACGGTGAAATACCAGAATATGGATCTGGCCAGCGAGAATATCAGTATGAGCCTCGACAGCAACCTTGTTTATGCGACTGGTAAGATGGATACGACGACGCACCAGATGATAGGTACCCCTGTGTTCAAGATGGGAAGTGACCAGTATGAGCAAACGGAAATGATGTTCAACTTCAAGACCAAGAAGGGCTTTATTACCGATGTCTATACACAACAGGAAGATGGTTTCCTGACCAGTGAGCACTCTAAGCGCGGCTCCGAAGGTGAGATGTTCCTCGAGCATGGCCGTTACACCACTTGCGATGATCCCCATCCTGATTTCTATATCGCCATGTCGCGTGCGAAGGTCAGACCTGGAAAGGATGTGGTCTTTGGTCCAGCCTATCTTGTGGTGGCCGATGTGCCCTTGCCGCTAGCTATTCCTTATGGTTTCTTCCCCTTTACGAAGAGTTACAGCAGTGGACTGATCATGCCGACCTATGGTGATGAAACCGATCGTGGTTTCTACCTGCGTGATGGCGGTTATTATTTTGCCATCTCTGATAAGATGGATCTCAAGCTGATTGGCGAGATTTATACCAAAGGTTCTTGGGGGCTGTCAGCAGCCTCGAACTATATCAAGCGTTATCGTTATCGCGGCTCCTTCCTGTTCAGTTACCAAAGTACGGTGCATGGTGAGAAGAATATGCCCGATTATCAGAAGGACACCAGTTTCAAACTGCAGTGGAGTCATAATCAGGACGCAAAGGCCAATCCCTTCAGGACCTTCAAGGCCAGTGTGAACTTTGCCACTTCAAGCTATGAGCGTCAGAACCTCTCCTCGATGTATAATCCTCAGGCATTGACGCAGTCGCAACGCAACTCGTCTATCTCGATGGAAAATAAGTTTTCGAGTTTAGGCATGTCTATCAGTAGCACTATCAGTGCTGAACAGAACATGCGCGACACTATGGTGAATTTACGCCTGCCTGAAATGACCATCAGTATTACTAACTTCTATCCTTTCAAACGTAAGAAGATTGTTGGCGATGAGCGTTGGTATGAGAAAATCTCCATGCGTTATACGGGTAACTTGTCGAATTCTGTCAATGTGAAGGAAGACCGTCTGATGCACACCAACTTGGCAAAAGACTGGAGGAACGGTATGTCGCATACCATTCCCATTTCTGCCAGTTTCTCGGCCTTTAATTACATCAACCTCACACCCTCCTTCAATTTCAATGGTTATACCGTCTTCAATAAACGTGAGAGATCATGGGATCAGGAGAATCAGAAAGAGGTGGTAGATACCATAACGGGTTTCTACAATTATTACTCTTTCAACATGAGTCTTCAGGCCAATACCAAGCTCTATGGTTTCTATACGCCCAGCCGTAAGATCTTTGGCGACAGGATTCAGGCCATCCGTCACGTCTTCTCGCCTCAGGTGTCATTCACCTATACCCCTGATTTCAGTGCTGGCTTTTTTGGATTTTATGAGCGATACAAAAAGATTGATAAGGATGGCAACGAGTCGGAAGTAGTGTATTCTCCCTATACTGGTGGTATGTATGCGGCTCCTACCAATCGTATGTCGGGTAGTGTCAATTTCACCTTAGGTAATAATTTGGAGATGAAATGGAAAGATAAGGAAGACTCCGTACATTTGGTATCCTTGATTGATGACCTTACGGCCAATATGTCCTATGACTTTGCTGCCAAAGAGAATCCCTTGAGTGACCTGAACCTCAATATTCGTATCAAACTTTCGAAGAGCTATACCTTCAGTACAAACGCTCGTTTCTCCTCGTATGTGTATGAGGCCGACAGTGTTGGAGCAACACCAAGAAGAAGTGCACATACCACCTATTGGGAGCAGGGCCGTTTTGGACGTTTCCAAGGTATGTCGCAAGGTATTAACTATACGCTCGACAATAACAAGGTCCTCAACTTCATCAAATGGTTGAAGGGTGAGAAGGTTGAAAAGAAAGACGATAAGAATAATAAGCGTGGCGATGAGGAGGATGAATGGGATCCCGATCTGAATACCAACATCGACAAGGATCTGGATTTGAGCAAGGACAAGACTGAGAAAGCGAAGGCCGAGACTGATGAGGATGGCTATATGGCTTTCAAGATGCCTTGGTCGTTAACGTTCAGTTATAATGTCAACATGCATGAGAGTACAAATGTGAAGAAGTTCAACTACGATAAGATGGTCTATCCTTATGAGTTTACTCAGTCGCTCAACTTCCACGGGAATGTGCGTCTCAGTGATGGCTGGAACATCAACATCAATTCGGGTTATGATTTCGAAATGAAGAAGATCTCCCTTACCACAGCTTCTTTGAGTCGCGACCTCCACTGCTTCAATATGTCGTGTACAGTGAACCTCGCACCATATACCAGTTACAACTTCTCCTTCCGTTGTAATGCTTCTACGCTTACCGACGCCTTAAAGTACGACAAGCGTAGCAGCTACTCAAACGCTGTGCAGTGGTATTAAGTTCAGATCATCCTGCTCACCTACAATCCAGATGATGTCGCCCTCCTCAAACTTGCGGTTGGGTTTGAATGCTGACAGGCTTTCCTTACCTTCCTCCAAGCCGACGACCATACAGTTGTAGCGGTCGCGGATGCCACTTTCGATTAGCGTCTTTCCGATGAATGGACTGTCGGCGGCAATAATGATCTGGCGCAGTTTCATCATGCGCTTCTCTATTTCCGTATCCTCGCTGAACACTTCCCGTTCGATGGCCTCGCGTAAGGCATTGAACTGTTCGTCGCTTCCGATGGCTTCAAGCACGTCGCAAGGGAAGATAATCGATGAGCCGTCGGGGATGTTCACGCGTCTTCCGCCACGCAAGATACTACTGATGTGGACACCATACTTCTGACCCAGGTTCAACTGTTTCAATGTGCTACCCATCCATTTGGAGTTGGTAGGAATCTCGAATTCGGCAATATGGATATCACGATCCAGCAGTTTGCCTTCATACAACGGACGTTTCTTGCCATGTACCTGTGCCTCGATATCCCTCGAGCGCAGGTTGAGCATGAAGAGGCGCTCCAGAGTGATGCTGCGGTGCTTGATCCAGCGCGAGAGGATGATACAGATGAGTATCGCAATACCAATAGTCATGATCAGGGCGCTGGAGAACTCGCTCAGGTAGTTGCAGATATAGAAGATGGCAGATAGGGCGATCAGAGCGCGCACCAAGATGGTGAAAAGCAGAGGCAGACGGTTACGGTTCGACTCTGCCCAAAGGGCTTTCCATTCCTCACTGCGGTTCTTCTTCATCACCATCGCTCTCAGGAACGGAGCTATCAGTATCACGGTCAGCAGACCTGTGATGCCATTGGCGTAATGACGCAGGTCTTCACCTGGTAGTAGCCTTTGCATAAAGGGCAGCACGAAGGTCAACATCAGGGCGATAGCGGCCGTAGAGAGGATAGAATATACCAGCGTGTTCACACCCATCTGAGTCAGCAAGCGTTTCCACAGACTGCTTTCTGTGGTGTGCGGATGACTCATCGACAGATGGTTCAGCGAACAGATAATCTTATGGGGCAGGTGCTTTTCCAGATTATTGTAAACCGGTGTGGCAAACCGTATCATGTAAGGTGTGAGGAATGTGGTTATAACTGATACAGCCACCACGACCGGATAGAGGAAGTCGCTAATCACACCGAGTGACAAACCCAGTGAGGCGATGATAAACGAGAATTCACCGATCTGTGCCATTGAGAATCCGCATCGCATAGCCGACTTGAGACTTTCACCTCCCAGCATGAAGGCAAAGGTACCGAAGATGGCCTGACCTAAGAGAATTGTCATGACCAATGTGAAGATTGGAAGGGCGTAGTCGATGATGATCTTCGGATCGACAAGCATACCCACCGATACGAAGAAGATGGCACCGAAGAGGTTCTTTACGGGCTCTACCAGTTTGATGATGCGCTCGGCCTCGATGGTCTCTGCAAAGATGCTGCCCATGATAAAGGCACCGAAAGCAGATGAGAAACCAACTTTCGTCGAAAAGACGGCCATCGCGCAGCACAAACCCAGCGATACGATGAGCAACACCTCACCATTGATAAGACTACGTACTGACCTGAGGAACAGTGGGATGGCGAAGATGCCTACCACCAGCCATAGCACCAGGAAGAAGATGATGCGCCAGATGCTGCTCAGCATTTGGCCGCCACCTAGTTCTTCACCACCTGCTATGGCACTCAGCAGCACCATCATCACAATTGCCAGGATGTCTTCCAGTATCAGCACCGACATGACGAGTCCGGCAAACTGTTGTTGGCGCAGTCCCAGGTCGTCGAAGGCCTTATAGATAATCGTGGTCGACGACATAGCAAGCATACCGCCCAGGAAGATGCAGTCCATCTTGCTCCATCCGAACAACTGACCGACGATAACACCTAATAGCGACATACTGAAGATGATAGAGCACGTCGAGATGATTGGCGAAGCGCCCATCTTCAGGATCTTCTTAAATGAAAAGTCGAGTCCTAATGAAAACAATAAGAACATCACGCCCAGGTCTGACCATAGGTGGATGCTCTCAGAGTCTACGACCGAAGCCGTATAGGGCATATGAGTGCTCACTAGGAAACCGGCTACGACATATCCTAATACAAGGGGTTGTTTCAGCTTTTTGAAAATCAGCGTTACGATACCTGCTACTACCAGGATCAGCGCCAAGTCGGTTACCAGTGCGGGAATGTCACTCATTATAGTCTGCTGTCAGTTCGCATATTCTTACAATCACGTTGAGTGCTTTCTCCATCGACTGTATGCTTACAAACTCATACGGTCCGTGGAAGTTCACGCCTCCTGCGAATATGTTGGGGCAGGGGAGTCCCTTGAAAGAGAGCTGGGCACCATCGGTACCGCCACGTATGGGCTTTACCTTTGGGGCGACGCCACAATCCTGCATGGCATGCAGCACCAAGTCGATGACATGCATCTGCGGATCGATTTTCTCTTTCATATTATAATATTGGTCTTTGATTTCACAGGTCACCGTTCCTTCGCCGTATTTCTCGTTCATCTGATCCACACAGCGTTGCATGAAATGCTTACGGTCTTCGAAAATCTCGCGGTCGTGGTCGCGGATGATATAGCTCATCTTGGCTTGCTCGCAATGGCTCTCGATGCCCAGCAGGTGATAGAAACCCTGATAACCTTCCGTGGTCTCGGGTGTTTCGTCGTGTGGCAGCATCATTGCCAATTCTGCGGCTAAGGCGCTGGCGTTCACCATCTTGCCTTTGGCATAACCTGGGTGTACGCTGATGCCTTTGATGGTAATCTTGGCACTGGCGGCATTGAAGTTCTCGAATTCCAATTCGCCCACATCGCCGCCATCCATCGTATAGGCCCATTCGCAGTTGAATTTCTCCACGTCGAAGTGGTGGGCACCCATACCGATCTCCTCGTCGGGGTTGAAGGCAATGCGGATGTCGCCGTGCTTGATATCCTTGTGGTCGCGCAAATAGCACATGGCCTGCACGATTTCCGCGATACCGGCCTTGTCATCGGCGCCTAACAGTGTGTGACCATCAGTCACAATCAGGTCTTCACCGATATGGTGCAGCAACTCAGGAAATTTCTGCGGACTGCTGACGATACCCTCCGACAGCAGGATCTCGCCCCCCTCGTAGTTCTTTATAATATGGGCTTTGATATCAGCACCCGAACAGTCGGGACTGGTATCATAATGCGAGATAAAACCGATGGTGGGTACTTTTTCCTTGATGTTCGACTTCAGCGTTGCGTAGATATAACCTTTCTCATCGAGCTCCACATCGCTGAGGCCTTCGTCCTCAAGTTCCTTTTTCAGGTATTCTGCAAAAAGCAGTTGTTTTGGCGTACTAGGCACGCAGTCGGCATCTTCGGCCGACTGCGTGTCAAATTTGGTATAGTTTAAAAAACGTTCTGTCAGATTCATTACTCGTAATATTCAATTGTGCGGGTCTGCTCCATCTCCTGGCCCATCATTGAGCTCTTGCGGCTGATCCAGTTACCCTTTGCATCGTACTTATAGTCGGTGTAAGGTGTTTCCATCTCCTGACCGCCCATGTCCATAGACTGAGAGGCAACAGCACCCTTGTCGTTATACTTATACTTGATGACCATGTCGTTACCCATCATGTTGATAGTCTGGCTGGCGATACGGCCGTTCTCCCACTTGTACTTGATCTCGATCTGCTGACCCTGCATAGCCTCTCTCTTGGCTGACTGCAGATAGCCGTTCTCGTCGTACTTAGCATCAGAGATGCCATCGCTCTGCATCTTACCTTCCTTGGTGAAGTTGATAACCTGCTCACGACCCATCATGCTCGACTTAATGCACTTCACGGCACCCGTAGCCTCGTTAGCCTCTACGTCGTGGAACTTGGTCTGTGCTTGCATGGCAAACGGAATAGCCATCAAGGCGATCATCATAAATAACTTTTTCATTTTACTTTTTGTTTAAATTGTTAATAATTAAAGTTGATAAATTAGTCAGATATCATCTGCTGCATTTTTAGACGAGACGACTTTGAAAAAGTTTAATCTCGTTATGAAAACTAAGTTGATGCTGCAAAAATACAAAAAATATTTGAAACCAAGTATATTTTCCTAAGAGATTTGAAATATTTTTGTTTATTTTTGTGTTTCTCGATGATTTTGCTTAACTTTGCAGTCCTAAAAACCTGATTATGATTGATAGGGCTACGATAGATAAAATCATGGATGCCACGAACATTGTCGACGTGGTGAGCGAGTTTGTCACCCTCCGAAAGGCGGGTGTGAACTACAAGGGACTATGTCCCTTCCACGACGATACGACGCCTTCGTTCATGGTGTCGCCTTCGAAACAGATCTGTAAGTGTTTCGCTTGTGGCGAGGGCGGTACGGCCATCAATTTCCTGATGAAGCACGAGCAGATCACCTATCCCGAAGCCCTGCGCTGGTTGGCAAAGAAATATAATATCGAGATTCAGGAAAAGGAACTCACCGACGAGGAGAAGCAACAACAGAGCGATCGCGAGTCGATGTTCATCGTCAACGAATGGGCGAGGAATTACTTCCAGGATGTTCTGAAAAACGATCCCGACGGCATTGCGATTGGTAAGCAGTACTTCCGCAGTCGTGGCATCCGCGACGATATCGTCGAAAAGTTCTGTCTGGGTTTCGCCCTGCCTAAGCGTGATGCCCTTGCCCAAGCCGCCATGAAAGCCGGCTATCGGGCGGAATTCCTGGAGAAGACAGGCCTTTGTATCAAAAACGAAAAAGGCATCTATGACCGTTATGCGGGTCGTGTCATCTTCCCTTGGCTGAATGTCAGCGGTAAGGTGGTGGCCTTTGGTGGACGCCTGCTCGATGCGCGGACCAAAGGCGTGCAGCAGAAATACGTCAACTCGCCCGATTCCGAGATCTATCATAAGGATCATGAGCTCTACGGCCTCTACCAGGCGAAGAAAGCCATCGCCAAAGAAGACCGCGTCTATATGGTGGAGGGCTATACCGATGTGATTGCCATGCATCAGAGTGGCCTCGAGAATGTGGTGGCCAATAGCGGCACCGCCCTCTCTGTATATCAGATCAAGTTGCTCCGTCGCTTCACACAGAACATTACCTTATTATATGATGGCGACGAGGCGGGTATCCATGCTGCCATGCGAGGTACCGATATGTTGCTGGCTGAGGGCATGAACATCAAAGTGCTCCTCCTGCCTGATGGCGACGATCCCGACTCCTTCGCCAAGAAACACTCCTCACAGGAACTCAAGGATTATATCGAGCAGAATCAGACCGACTTTATCACCTTCAAGACGCGACTGACGGTGGAGAACGTCACCGACCCCGTAAAGCGCTCTGAGGCTATCGGCGGTATTGTAAAGAGCATCTCCGTGATTCCCGACCAGATTCTGCGCTCCACCTATCTCAGCGAGCTCTCGCAACGTCTGGATATCAAGGAACAGACGCTGTTGAACTCGATGAACGGTATGATTCGCAAGGATATCGAGGAGAAGGAAAAGGAACGTGAGAGGAATCAAGGGGACAGGTCGCTTGATTCCGGACAAAGTCCAGATCAAGGACCTGTCCCCCTGATTCCTAGCTCCATCACACCCGACTCAAAGGTGGAAGAGCTGATCATCCAAAGCATCATCCGTGATGGCGAAAAGGTGATCTTCGAGCATGTCGAGATGGATGATGGCTCCTTTACCGACCTGACGGTGGCACAATACGTGAACTTCGATCTGGGACAGGATGATATTCATTTCCACAACGATCTTTATAATCAGATCCTCGAGGAGGCTGTAGCGCATAGTGGAGAGCCCGATTTCAAGGCCGAGACTTATTTCATGCACCATCCCGATGTGAATATCAGCAGTTTGGCCACACGTCTGGCCATCGATACGCATCAGTTGGGCAAGAGTTTCCAGGTGAAGGAGCGCGAGGGAGGTCTCCGCCAGCATGTGCTCCATCTGGTGCTCGATCTGCGTATGGATATCGTCGAGAACCGACTCAAGGAACTCAAGGCCGAGATGCGACAGGTGGGTAGTGATATGGCCCGCATCAAGGCGCTGATGGAGGAATTCAAGGAGACGCAGGAACTGCGTAATGCCCTCGCCCAACAGCTGGGCAACGATTTGGTAGGATGATAAGTTGGAACGTCATATTGCTCGGTGTCTATCAGGTGATTGTCATCTTGGCAATCATCCACGTGGTGATGGACAATCGGCAACCGGCCAAGACAATGGCTTGGGCGCTGGTGATATGGTTCGTGCCTGTGGTAGGTCTTTTGTTCTATATCTTCTTCGGACTCAACACCCGCAAGGAGCGATTCATCAGTCAGCGGAGCCTCGACCAGCTCTCCAAGCGCTCGATGCTCGAGTTCGTCGAACAGAAGGACCTGCAGTTGCCTGCTGAGCATCGCCAGCTTATCGACCTCTTCGTCAACGAGAATTTCTCACTTCCTTTCAAGGATAATCAGGTCACGGTCTACGACGATGGCTATGCCTTCTTTCCCGCACTTCTGGCAGAGATTGCGAAGGCCGAAAGTCATATCCATATCGATATGTATATCTTTGCCGAAGACCCGTTGGGCATGCTGTTTTCTGATGCCCTGATCGACAAGGCGCGTCAAGGTGTAGAGGTAAAACTGATCTACGATGATGTGGGCTGCTGGAACGTCAGTCATGCGTTTTTCGACCGTATGCGCGACGAAGGGATTGAGGTTGTGCCCTTCCTGCCCGTACGCTTCCCGTCGTTTACGAGCAAGGTCAACTATCGTAACCATCGCAAACTCATTGTCATCGACGGCCGTATCGGCTTTATTGGTGGTATGAATGTCGCTTTGCGCTATGTGAAGGGCACAGGCAAGCAGCCTTGGCGCGACACGATGCTGAAGGTGGAGGGTACGGGTGTCTACGGCCTGCAGCGCGCTTTCCTCATCGACTGGTACTTCTGCGACCGTACGCTCATCTCCAATCGCAAATACTATCCGACCTCACAGCATGTCAGACATTTTGTGAGCCCGGAGGTATCGACATTGACGCAGGTGGTCACGAGCGGACCTGTGGCACCTTACCCTGAAATCATGCAGGGCTATGTGCGCATCATTCTCTCCGCCAAACACTATGTCTATCTCGAAACACCTTATTTCCTGCCCACCGAACCTGTGCTGTTTGCCCTGAAGACGGCCTCTGCCGCAGGTGTCGACGTATGTATCATTGTACCTTATCGCAGCGATGCCAAGTGGGTGGAGTGGGCCAGTCGTAGTTATCTGCGCGAGGTGGCGGAGTCGGGTGCCACCGTCATGCTCTATCAGGCGGGCTTCCTCCATTCGAAGTTGCTTGTCAGCGACGATAACATCTGTTCGTGCGGCTCCACGAATGTCGATATCCGCAGTTTCGAGAATAATTTTGAGTCGAACATCTTCCTCTACGGAGAGGCAGCGGCTACGCAATTGCGTGAACTGTTCGAGGCTGATGAGAGGCAGTCGGTCAACCTTAAGGACATCCCTAAGCGGATGCACCCGACATTCTTGAAACGGTTGTGGGAATCGATGGTCCGCTTAATGTCACCCCTGATGTAAGGGTCGGAAGATTGAGAAATTCACGCTACCATACGAGCGGTGCTCCACGAAATTGGGATGGTCGGTGAATGTGTCGTTTTTGCCGTGTTCAAAGACGAAGATGCCATCTTCCTTCAACAGATTCTTCTCAAAAATCAGTGCTGGAATGGTTTTCAGTTCCTTCAGCGCATAAGGCGGGTCGGCGAAGA
>JAEEGI010002831.1_pt1 | contig 41990 bp, 39 predicted proteins | sample 8958751 | NCBI WGS metagenome assembly JAEEGI01 (sample SAMN16246545, study PRJNA631951) | gut metagenome | biome: gut microbiome; feature: rumen; material: KS-attached | host: Bos | place: Iran: Karaj | collected 2018-10 | reverse complement strand
CAAGTCCCGCCTTCCGCATCCAAAATAAAGACCCTCAGGCAAAAGCCTGAGGGTTTTTATTTTGTGTGCGGAAGGCGGGACTTGAACCCGTTATGAAAATATGGGTGCCACGGATATAGTTTGTGAACGCTCTACAGCAACATTACTTGGTGAAGAAGTTCCATGCATTACTTTAAAAGTGAATTATCTCGGAACCGAAATAAATATGCTTATGACCTTTATTATTAAAGATAATTATTCTGCTACGATCACAGTACAGGCAGCAACTGATGAAAAGATATCTCAGCTTCTGAGTTTCTTTGTTCCTATTCAGTGAGTATGATGAATAGAATACTAACCATCTTTGGCTTTACGCTGAGGGTGGTTAGTTTTTTATTGTGGTTATCACTCAACTTGCAAATATATCCGTGAAAGATTATAAATATATTTGTTGTGCTTATGAGCTATAAAGGAGAATGGTTATGGAAAATGTAGATATTAAAGGACTCGGTGATCTTAAGGTTGTAACCGATCTGTTTTCACAGGTTGGATGCTCCGAAGAAGATAATTGCATTGTTGTTGTGACTAACAGGGATTTTGGCACCGCTTCATACGCAGGAGATATTATGACTGCAAACTCGACAGTTGCAGGTGCTAAGGCCGGCGGAGTAGTAGGCGGATTGGTTGCGGGAGCAGTTGCCGGTGCGATCAATGCTTCCGTTCAGGAGAAGGTGGGAGAGTTCCATAATAGCCTGGACTATAAAAAGCAGATTGCATTTGACACACGTAATTACGCAGGATTTCTGGTTAATGTAGTTTCAAACGGAATCGGTGTTATTCCGCTTAAGAACGGCGGACAGTTGATCCCTAATATAAAAGATCTTAAGACCGACGCAGATAATTTTGTATTTTTTGAAAATGATGAGATAGAGACAAAAGCACTTAAAAAGCTTCCTCTTCATTTTTCTTCCGTAAAGCTTGCATTATGTTTTAGGGGTACCGGAGAACTTAAAGTAGATACTCCCTGGGAATGCCCCAAGAAGCACAAGCTTATTCCTTATCAGGAAGAGAACTTTAATAAGCTTGCTGCGAAGCTTGGTAAATGAGGATATCTGAATTGGAGTGATAGTAATATGAGAAAAACAAAGATCGTATGTACCATAGGCCCTGCCAGTGAAAGTCCCGAGATGATCGAGAAATTGTGTCTTGCCGGAATGAATGTTGCAAGACTGAATTTTTCACACGGATCCCATGAAGAGCATAAAAGAAGGATAGAAAATATCCGTAAGGTAAGTGAAAAACTTCATTTGCCCATTGCAATACTTCTTGATACGAAAGGTCCGGAATTCAGGATCAAGACCTTTAAGGACGGTAAGATTTCGCTCAGTGCCGGAGACCGTTTTGTATTCAGGGAAGAGGACAGTATTGGCGATAAGGACGGAGTATCCGTCAATTTCAAAGGTCTGGCTAGTGATGTTGTTCCCGGCGATCATATTCTGGTATGTAACGGTCTTATGGATTTCCTGGTAAAAGAGATCGCAGGGAACGAAGTTATATGCGAGACTCTTACGGATGGAAATCTTTCCGACAGGAAGAGCATGAACTTCCCCGGTAAGATAATGAGCACCGAGTTCTTAAGTGAGCAGGATAAGGAAGATATAAAGTTCGGAATCGAGAACGAAGTTGATTTTATAGCATGCTCGTTTGTGTCAAGGGCAGACGATCTCAGAGCCGTAAGAGATTTCCTTGAAGCCAACGGATCCCCAGATATCGAGCTCATAGCTAAGATTGAGAATCAGCCCGGTATAGACAATATCGAAGAGATCTGCGAACTTTGTTCCGGAATCATGATCGGACGAGGAGATATGGGTGTTGAGATAGCTCCCGAAAAGCTCCCCGCAGTACAGAAGAGCCTCATCACCAAATGCAGACTTCTCGGTAAGAGAGTTATCACAGCTACCGAGATGCTTGAGTCAATGATCTCATCACCCCGTCCCACCCGTGCTGAGGTATCGGACGTTGCTAACGCGGTATATGACGGAACATCCGCGGTTATGCTGTCCGGTGAGACCGCTGCGGGCAAGTATCCCGAGCAGGCGGTTAAGATGATGGCATCTATAGCGGAATCCACGGAAGCTGAGATCCATTACGAGAAGAGATTCCACAATAATTCTTTTGAGATGAGAAACAATGTGGACTGTATCTCACATGCGGTTTGCGGAATGGCTATAGATGTTAAAGCTAAGGCCATCGCTGTATGCTCTATTTCCGGAATCACTGTAAGAATGGTATCCCGATTCAGATGTCCGGTCGATATAGTCGGAATCACCACCAATGAAAAGAGCTACAGAAGACTTGCTCTTTCATGGGGAGTAACTCCCGTACTTTGTGAGAAGTTCGATTCCACTGACGTACTTTTCTATTATGCGCAGAAAACCGCAACAGAACTCTTTTCACTTAAGGAGGGAGACAGCGTTGTTATTACCGGAGGTATGATAAACGGAACTTCCGGAAATACCAATCTGATCAAGATTGCAACGGTATAATCTATAGCGCAGGATTTATATGACGGTTTCCGATGACTTGTTCGGGAACCGTCTTTTTTGTGGAAACGATTTCAAGTAGAAAAAATTTACACACTTCATGACATTTTTTGACAAGTTATTTTTCTGTTATTATGCAAAAATATATGTGTAACCAATAATTATTCTGAAAGAGAAATGATTATGAGAAGACCTAACGAAAGAAAACCTTTGGTAACCCATATGTATACTGCCGATCCTTCGGCTCATGTATTTGACGGAAAGATCTACATCTATCCTTCACACGATATTGAGCTGGATGTTCCCGATGATGATGACGGAGCACAGTACATGATGGAAGATTACCATGTATTATCAATGGATAATCTGGATTCTCCCTGTGTTGACAACGGTGTTGCCATCAATTATAAGGATATTCCCTGGGTTAAGCAGCAGATGTGGGCTCCCGATTGTGTTAAGGTAAACGGAAAGTATTATCTTATTTTCCCTGCCAAGGATAAGGAACTTAAATTCCGTCTCGGCGTTGCCGAATCAGACAGCCCTGTAGGACCTTTCAAACCTCACGAGAATTTCATCGAGGGCAGCTACAGCATCGATCCCGCTGTTCTTGTAGATGATGACGGAAGAATTTACTGCTATAACGGCGGACTTTGGGGCGGACAGCTCGAGATGTGGCAGTCAGGAGAGTTTAATCCCGACGAGCCCAGGCCGGAAGGAGATGTTCCCGCACTCGGACCCCTTTTCGCAGAGTTTACTCCCGATATGAAGGGATTCAAAGCAGCTCCCAAGCATATCGAGATCCTTGACGAGAACGGAGATCCCATCAAGGCTTGTGACGAGGATCGCAGATACTTCGAAGATCCCTGGGTTTACAAGTTCAACGGAAAGTATTATTTCTCATATTCAACCGGAACAACTCATTACCTCTGTTATGCTGAGGGAGATAAGCCCGACGGACCTTTCACCTACAAGGGAAGGATCATGGAGCCCGTTCTCGGATGGACCACACATCACTCAATACTTGAGATAGACGGCGAGTGGTATATTTTCTACCATGACTGCGAGCTTTCAAAGGGAATCACCCACGAAAGATGCGTTAAGTATACCAAGCTCAACATTGCAGAAGACGGAACCATCGAGACCATTCATCCTTACGATGACTGATCCCACAAATCCATAAGTGCTGAATAGGATGGCCTTTTACAAAAGGCCATCCTTTTATATAGAAGAAACTTTTATAGCGAAGATTATAATAATAAAATTTATGTAAAGTTTCTAATTTTAGTATAGATTTTTTGTTTATTATTATGTTAGAATAGCGCTCCGTGGGTACAGATAACGATTTCCTCCGACTATTTTTGAAGAATAGTTTATTGACGACACGAAGGATAGCAGGTATTAAATGATAAATTTTGACCATTTACCATTGGGCAAAGATATACTGGATGCGTTGAAGGAATTATCCATTAATTATGTATTCCAGCCTATCTTCAAGGCAGACGGCAAAACAACATATGCATGGGAAGCTCTCATGCGTCCCAACGGAATGACAGTTACCGAACTTATCGATGATTATTCGAAGAAGGACAAACTCCATGTTCTTGAGGTGGCAACATTCTTCGGAGCTATGCAGGAGTTTTTTGAGAGAGGATATACTCAGAAAATATCGATCAATTCATTTTCATCGGACTGCATGAGTGTGGAAGAATCCGAGGTGTTTTATGAAACCTTCGGAGAAGAGCTTCGCGACAGACTGATCGTAGAGAATCTTGAGTATCCGTATTCTTCTGCCGAGGATTGTCAGGAGAAGAGTAAGTCCGTAAGAATGATGAACAACATGCTTTCGGTTGATGATTTCGGCAGCGGTATCAATGATCTTGAGACCGTGGAACTAATGGAGCCCGACATCGTTAAGCTCGACCGCGGACTGATCTCGGGAATAGACCATGATTCCGAGAAACAGGACAATGTTGAGAACCTTGTTTCCCATTTCCATTCAAAGGGGATGCTGGTCGTTGCCGAGGGAGTAGAGAAAAAAGCGGAATTTGATTATCTTGTGGGACTGGGTGTGGACCTTTATCAGGGTTTTTATCTGGCTCGTCCGGCATGATGAATAGAAATAAAATATATTTTCCGGGGCCGGTTTTTCGTATGGAAAAGCCGTCCCCGTTTTCTTATGGCGGATATGGGAATTTCTTGTTAAAACCGTGGTTTTGATATATAATAAACGTTGATTTTTTTGATAGAAAGGGGCATGAAAAATGGCACTGCTTGAAGATTGGCGAAGACTCGCTTATGACGAAAAAGCTGATAAAGGAAAGATTCAGAAACTGTGGGGAGATTATTTCCTCAAGGAGAAGGAGATTTACGCAGAGCTTCTTAAGAATCCCGATGAAGAGGTAAAAGGAACCGTTAAGGATCTTGCCGCTAAGTATGGCATTGATCTTATGTTCATGGCCGGTTTCCTTGACGGAATAAATGATTCCCTTAAGACTCCCAATCCCATTGAAGAGATGACTGAGGATACCGAGGTATCTCTTGCATTCGATAAGGAACTTCTTTACAAGAACATGGTAGGTGCGGGAGCTGACTGGCTCTATGGATTACCTGAGTGGGAATCCATCTTTGATGAGGCTAAGAGAAAAGAGCTTTATCATGAGCAGAAGATCTCCGGAACCGTAAAGCGTGAAGGAGCTAAGGTTTATCCCAACGATCCCTGCCCTTGCGGAAGCGGAAAGAAATATAAGAAGTGTTGCGGAAAGGCTTGATATGGCTAATAAAACCGACAAAAAAACCAAGGACCTTCACAAAAGCGCGAGACCTAAGATAAAGCCTACGGCTGCATTTTACGGACTTATATGTATGATCATCGGTATCATCGATCTGGTAAATCCGGAGAAGATGCTGAACATCATCGCATATGCTTTGGGAATCTCCGCCATTATCGGCGGACTGATCTTTGTGATCATGTATCTTGCCAGGGATGTGAGACACAATCTCGGAAACAACGATTTCCTGAACGGTGTGGTTTCAATAGTAGTCGGTATAGTAATACTACTTAAGTGGAAAGAACTGATGACGATCGTTCCCATAGTACTGGGCGTTCTCATCATAGTCAGCGGATGCATCAAGCTTCAGGATTCCATCGATCTTAAAAAGCTTGGTCATCCCATGTTTGCCGCAATGCTTATTTTTGCATTTGTCTTCATTATTTTCGGAGCTGTGCTTGTTGCAAATCCTTTTGAGAGTGAGATCCTTCTTCTCAGACTCATCGGAGTGGCACTTATCATTGCGGGAATGACCGATCTTGTTGCTTCGGTATTTTTTGAAGGAATAAGAAGTCAGTATGATGTCGAAACCATTGAAACGACATACACCGAAGCTGAAGACGCCGGTGAAGATACCGATAAGGTTAAATAATAGGGGGAAAGGTTTAAGATGAAAAAACTTGAAGATTATGTAACAACTATTCCCGATTTTCCTGAGCCCGGAATCATGTTCAGAGATATTACCTCTGTTCTTCAGGATGCGGACGGTCTCAGACTTGCTATCGATACCATGCAGGATGCTATCAAGGATCTTGATTTTGACGTGGTAGTCGGACCGGAATCCAGAGGATTTATTTTCGGAATGCCCATTGCTTACAATCTTCATAAGCCTTTTGTTCTTATCAGAAAAAAAGGAAAACTCCCCAGAGAGACCGTTGAGAAGACATATGATCTTGAATACGGCACCGCAACCATCGAGATGCACAAGGACTCCATCAAGCCCGGACAGAAAGTTCTTATAGTAGACGATCTTATCGCTACCGGCGGAACCACTCAGGCTATGATCGAGATGATCGAAAGTCTTGGCGGAGAGGTTGTAGGAATCTCTGTCGTAATGGAACTTGCAGGTCTTAAAGGCAGAGAAAAACTTAAGGGATACAGACTCGAGTCTTGCATTACCTATCCCGGAAATTGATTTGAATTACGGTCACTTACCATAAGTGACCGGTTTTAGAATACAAAAGGATTTTTTGCAGGCGTATGAAGGATATTTCGGACATTAAAGACGGAACCATAACCGAAAGGGGAGGTATCTGCGAAAACCAGGATTTCACCGATCCTAAGCTCCTTTATGAGGAGCTTGTTTCCCATGTCCGTAAATATCATCCCAGCGACGATATCACCATGATCGAGAAGGCATTTGCCCTTGCGGACAGTGCACATAAAGGTCAGATCAGAAAATCGGGTGAGCCTTATATCATTCATCCCCTGAATGTTGCCATTATTCTGGCTGAACTGGAGATGGATAAAGAGACCATCGCCGCTGCGCTTCTTCATGACGTACTTGAAGATACCGAAGTATCGGAGACCAGTCTCAGACAGGAATTCGGAGATGAAGTTACTCTTCTTGTATCCGGTGTAACTAAGCTGGAAAATATTCCTCTTTCCAGGAATATGGATCAGTCCGATGAAAAGCTTGAGATCCAGGCAGAAAACCTTCGTAAGATGTTCTATGCGATGGCACGCGATATCAGAGTCATTCTGATAAAACTCGCTGACCGTCTCCATAATATGCGCACGCTCCAGTACCAGCCTCCCGCAAGCCAGATCAGGATCGCCAGAGAGACAATGGACATCTATTGTCCCATTGCACAGCGCCTCGGTATCAGCAGGATCAAGGTAGAACTGGACGATCTTTCGCTCAAGTATCTTGAGCCGGAAGCATATAATGAACTTAAGAACGCTATCGCAGAAAAGAAAACAGAGCGTGAGGCTTACATCGAATCCATCGTAAAGGACGTTAAGGGATACATCGATGAAGCCGGTATTAAAGCGAAAGTAAACGGAAGAGTCAAGCACTTCTTCTCCATCTACAAGAAGATGAAGAACCAGAACAAGACTCTCGATCAGATATACGATCTTTTTGCAGTCAGGATCATTGTTGATTCGGTTATGGACTGCTATGCCGCACTCGGCGTAATACATGAAAACTACAAACCTATCCCGGGCAGATTCAAAGATTATATTGCAATGCCCAAGGAGAATATGTATCAGTCCCTCCATACCACTCTTATCGGTAAGGACGGACAGCCTTTCGAGATTCAGATAAGAACCTTTGAAATGCACAAAGCTGCTGAATACGGTATCGCAGCTCATTGGAAATATAAGGAAGTCTCCAACGGACAGACGCCCGAAACAGGAGAGGAAGAAAAGCTCACCTGGCTCAGACAGATCCTTGAGTGGCAGCAGGATATGACCGACAACAAGGAGTTCATGAACCTGCTGAAGAATGACCTGGATCTTTTCTCCGATTCGGTTTACTGCTTTACTCCCACGGGAGAAGTTAAGAACCTGCCTTCGGGATCTTGTCCCATCGATTTTGCGTATGCGATCCATTCCGCAGTTGGAAACCGTATGGTGGGTGCAAGGGTAAACGGAAAGCTGGTGCCTATCGATTACCGCATTAAGAACGGTGATCGTATCGAGATAATAACCAGTGCAAATATCAAGGGCCCCAGCGCAGACTGGCTCGGCATTGTAAAGAGTACTCAGGCCAAGAATAAGATCAATCAGTGGTTCAAGAGTGTTACCAAGGAAGATAACATCACCAAGGGCAAGGATATGCTCTTAACCTATGCCAAATCCAGAGGCATTGACATATATGCGATAATGACTCCCGAGTATCAGGAGGACATCGCATCCAAGTATTGTTATCAGGATTGGAATTCGATCCTTGCAGCGGTCGGAAGAGGGGCGCTTAAAGAAGGACAGGTTCTCGGAAGACTCGAGGCGCTTTATGAGAAAGATCATCCTACGATCCTTTCAAATGAAGAAGTCATCGCTCAGGTCGCCGAAGCCAACCAGAATGCTTCCTCGAGGCACAGTCACGGAAACAACGGCGGTATTACCGTCAGGGGTATCACCGATCTTTCCGTCAGATTTTCAAAATGCTGTTCACCTGTTCCGGGCGATGAGATCGTGGGATTCGTTACAAGAGGAAGAGGAATATCAATCCACAGAACGGACTGTATCAATATCCTTGCTCTTCCCGCTGATGAGAGAACCAGACTTATCGAAGCTTCATGGGCACCCGAATCTCTTAATTCCGGAAGCGGCAGTTATGAAGTTGATATCAGGATCTATGCCAATGACAGAAGCGGTATACTTGCTGATATATCCAGGATATTTACAGAGAAGAACATTTCGCTTCTCGGAGTAAATTCACGTGTTAATAAACAGCAGGTCGCTACCATACAGCTTACATTCGAGATTCACGGACGTGATGAGCTGGAAAATATCTGTGATAAGATCCGCGGTGTTCAGGGCGTAGTGGACATCGAAAGAGCCGGAGCATAATATAACCGAGTGACAGTGGGGAGAAGGTTATGGGTAAGATCAAGATAGGCGGAATGGTCATAGGAAGCGTCCAGACCAATTGCTATTTCGCATACAGAGAAGGCGAGAAGGATTGCATCGTATTTGATGCTCCCGATACCGGCAAAGAGATCGTAAGACGTATCGAAGGAGCGGGACTTCATGTGCGTGCACTTCTCCTTACTCACGGTCATTTTGATCATATAATGGGTGCACAGGATCTTCGTACATCCGCTTCCGGCCTTGCGGAGAGCAGGGGAGAGGATGCGGTTAAGATATATGCTCCGTCATCGGAAAAGGAAATGCTTTCCGATTCATCCTTTAACATGACTGCGATGATGGGAACTCCCATGACGGTACGTCCCAATGAATGGCTGGAAGACGGTCAGGAACTTGAGATCGCCGGTATTAAGATCAAGGTTATCTTCACACCCGGACACACTCCCGGAAGTGCATCGTTTTATATCGAGGAAGGCGGATTTCTTATATCGGGAGATACTCTTTTCCAGGAATCCGTGGGAAGAACGGATTTCAGAGGAGGAAGTGCGAAGACGCTGATGGAGAGCATTCAAAACAAACTCTTTACACTTCCCGATGATACACAGGTTTTTCCCGGTCACGGAGCTTCTACAACGATCGGTCACGAGAAAAAGTACAATCCTTTTTTCTCAGATGAATTTTAGATGATTGTGGGGGCGTACCCCGTTGTCAGCTGTAAGGAGGGCTTGCGATGATTTACTGTCCGAAATGCAAAGAATCACTTGGCGATAACATTACAACCTGTCCTTTTTGTTTTCATGAGATAACCGATTATGAACGCGTTCTTATAGCCAAGGAACAGCGCAAGGAAGAAGATGATGCTCATTATGAGGAGATCATGAAGGCTGAAGCTTATGCCAGGATAAGGCTGGTCTGCATGCTTAGTGCCGATGTTTATCTGGTAGTGCTTTTCCTCATATTCAGCATTCTTATGTACGCCGGTCTGCTTATGCCTGCTTTTACCGTGTTTTCCGTCGGCATGATTTTTTATCTGTTGATGTCCGCATATTTGATCTTCATAAAGAAGATAAATAATTGCCCGCATTGCGGAAAATACCTGTTTAGAAACTGGGGAACAAATTGTCAGTGGTGCGGCGGAATAATTCGTTAGAGATATGAATAATACTTATGTTTATATTGAACCGGAGAAGTTTTTGATGGATGTTCTGGCGCTTCTCCGGTCCTTTTATGCAAAACTGGATATAAAACCCGTAGTCCCCGAGAGCAGGGAGGATGTCAAAGCGGATGCTGAAAAAGCAGGTTATTTTTTCAGTGTTAAGGTTATGGAAGACGGAAATGCATCGGTTTCTTTTAAGGGAAACGGATTTGTATTTTCGCCTGAAAAATCTTCACCGGATGATTTCACTTCCTACAAAAAAGAACTGTGCAGAAAGCTTTATTCTGTATTTAAAGAAGATACGGGCAGGGATCTTCCATGGGGAATGATGAACGGTGTTCGTCCCACAAAGCCTGCCTTTATCGCCGCGATGTCGGGAAGAGGAAAGTCTGAGTCCGATGAGTATTACAAGTCTGAATATCTTGTTACCGATGAAAAAGCCGATATGTCCTGGGATATCGCAAGGTCGGAGCTGAATGTTCTAGGCGGATGCGAACACGTTGAAAGCAGATGCTCCGGTGACAGGAGAGGGTATGCAGGCGGATATTCCGTTTATATAGGAATCCCCTTTTGCCCCAGCAGATGTTTGTATTGTTCCTTTACTGCTTATCCTTTGGCGGCATTTAAAGACAGCGGAGATGCTTATGTACAGGCTCTTACGGAGGAGATGAAAGCTTGCTCCCAAATCTTCCCCGGGAAAGCACCTGACAGCGTTTATATGGGAGGAGGTACACCCACCGCACTTAATGCCACGCAGCTGGACCGTATCATATCGGTTGCGGAAGATGTATATTTTGCGGGACCTTCCATGGAATTTACCGTTGAAGCCGGTAGAGCCGATTCCATCACGGAAGATAAATTAAAGGTTTTGAAAAAACACGGAATATCCAGAATATCCGTTAATCCGCAGACCTTCAATCAGAAGACTCTTGATCTTATCGGAAGGAAAGCTACGGCCGATGAGACGGTTAAGGCGTTTAACCTTGCAAGGGAGATGGGATTTGACAATATCAATATGGATATCATCCTTGGACTTCCCGGTGAAGGAACGGATGAAGTAAAACATACCTGTGAAGTGATAGAAAAACTTAGGCCCGATTCGCTTACGGTTCATTCACTTGCTCTTAAGAGGGCATCTTTCCTCGGCGAGTGGATAGAAAAGAACGGTCACTCCGCATTTACGAATACCGATGAAATACAGTCTCTGGCCAGGGACTGTGCATCGAATATCGGTCTCGAACCTTATTATCTGTACAGGCAAAAGGATATGTCCGGAGGATTTGAAAATATCGGTTATGCCCTTCCCGGAAAAGAGTGTCTTTACAATGTGGTCATGATGGAAGAAGTCCAGAGCGTCCTTGCTTTCGGAGCGGGGACCATCAGTAAAAAAGTTGTCCCCGCATCAAACGGAACAGGGGGACGGTTCTGTCGTTCCACAGATTCACCGAGCCTCGGAGAACTGATCCGCTCCGGAGATGCTCTTCATATGGATATTTCCAGATGCGAAAATTTTAAAGAAGTGGGAGATTACATAAATCGTCTGCCCGAACTCATAGAACGCAAAAAAGAATTGTTTAACTAAAAAATGGAACAGGGGGACGGTTCTGTCGTTTCATATATTCTAAAAGGTGAAACGACAGAACCGTCCCCTTGTTTTAACTTTTTTTGTCTATTTAGTATATTTTTCTGTGACGTGTGCGTCATATCTGACTTTATTATTCCGGTATCTCCAGCGTTTTCGCGGTTTTCTTTTTTCCACATTGTGTCAATATCATTTAATCGTTCAATGGGATAGTATTCTCTTACATGTTTGAAATATCTATGTGGATTTAAGGAGAATACCTAATGCCGAGGCGCGCGCGAATAATAAGTAATACGAATATATATCATGTAATGATCAGAGGAATCAACAGACAGATTATTTTTGAGGATGATGAAGATTATAAGAAATTTCTTTATATTCTTCTTGATTGTGTAAAGAAAACAGAATGCCGTATATATGCGTACTGTCTGATGCCTAATCATGTTCATTTACTGGTTGATCCACGTTTTAGCACGATTGAGACTGTTATGAAAAGCATAGGAATCAGGTATGCAAGATTCTACAATGATAAGTACCAGCGAACCGGTCATCTTTTTCAAGATAGATTTAGAAGTGAGAATGTAGAAGATGATAGATACTTTTTGGTAGTTCTGCGATATTTTTTGCAAAATCCGTTAAAAGCCGGATTAGAGAATGAGTTAGGCCAATATCCGTGGAGCAGTTATAAAATCTATAAGAATAGAAATGATTATATAACAGATGCAAAATTTGCTATAGATTTAGCGGGAGATAAGGAAAAACTACTTGAGTTCCTAAATGAAAAAAATGATGATGAAGCGATGGAAATGAAGACGCATCGTAAAATTCGTTTAAATGATGCAAAGGATGTACTTGAGGCGGTTTCAGGCTGCAGAAATGTAGCTGATTTTCAGAACATGGATTCAGACGAGCAAGCAAAGACTATTGAAGAACTTTATAAACGAGGACTATCGATGTTTCAAATCAGTCTGTTGTCTGGAAAATCTAAAACAACGATATATCGTAAGTTGAAGGGTGAAACGAAAGAGCCGTCCCGCCGTTCCGTTAACAAAAAAGTGGAACGAAAGAACCGTCCCTTCGTTCCACATTAATGGGTTTATGATTATTTGGTGGTAACTTTATTTCTTCCTTCCGACTTGGACAGATACAAAGCCTGATCCATTCTGTCAAAAGCTGAGGTGAATTCGTCATCTTTCAGGATCTCGGTAACTCCTGTGCTGACGGTAATGTTTCCTGCTACATTGAAGTCTTCCGACTGAACCATTGACCTGATCTCTTCGGCATATCCGTGAGCTTTGGTGGAATCCGCATCATAGCATACTGCTACAAACTCTTCTCCGCCCCATCTTCCGATAACGACATTCTTCTTGGAGAAGTATTCCTTGATCATGAATGCGAAATGCTTGAGTGTCATATCACCGACCGCATGTCCGAAGGTATCGTTGACGTTCTTGAAGAAGTCGATATCGAACATCATCATTGATACTTTTCTGTCGGTTCTTCCGACTATTTCGATGGCGTTATGGATCTCCGTCTCGATCCTTCCGTGATTGAAAATATCGGTGAGAGTATCCTTGGAGGCCAGCTCTTCATATTTTTTTAATGTGGACATCAGCTGAACCGAATTTTCGTGGATGTCCTGAACCATGAAGACATAACGGAAGTCTTCGGCGTTATTGGTCTCCGCACGGGAGAAGATCAGCTTGACCCAGATATAAATGCCCTCGAGATTTTTCATCAGGCAGTCAAAAGAAGACGTACGTCCGGGTTCAAGGTGTTTTTTCAGGTATTCGGGATCCGTTCTTTCAAGGAACAGCTCCTTATCATCGGGCCAGATCATATTGACGATCATCATTCTCCACTGGGAGTACTTGATCTCAACATCCATTGTATCATCGGATATCTCAGTGATGCTGATGCTGGAGGTGGTGTCCTTGAACAGATCTATATACATGGAGAAAAGATATGTGTTCTGGATGGTGTTTACCTTTTCCTTGGTCAAAAACTCCTGCATATAATCACTGGAGTCCAGCTCGTAAAGGATCATTATGTGGAAATTATCCACGTAAGGCGCTATGGTCATCTGGACGGAATGAGGTGTTCCGTTTTTGAAGAGCTTAAGTCTTCGGCTGTATTTTCCTTTGAATTTCCCGATTCTGGGTATGAATACCTGATAATCTTCCGTAACTTCTTTGTCCTGTTCGTTTTTTAGATGAAACCAAAGCTTCTGAGTAAGAGCCTTGTAACTTCCCGTATCATCTATGAAATCCTCGAACAGACCCTTTTTTGTAAGGGTTTTGTAAGTGTCGGCATCCGAATCTATCACGACAATGGCATCGATGCCCTGCTCGATAAAAGAGGCTGCGTCATTCAAAGTGAAATCATCCAGTGTTTTTGCCATAACAAATCCTCCGAATATGGTAATCCACTAGTTTATTATACCGCTTTTATAACTTTAAGTTAACATTATGCTCAAATTACAAGGCGATAATTGCAAGAAATCCCCATATGTGCTAATATTTTACCGATTTTATCACTTTAATTTATTAAAGTAATTTGATATGAGGAGTATTTATTATGAAAAAGAGTAAGATCATCGCAACTCTCATGTGCGGGGTTCTCACCGCAGGACTAATTACTGCTTGCGGCCCCATTCATGAGGCAACCTTTACCGTAGGATTTGATGCGGAATTTCCTCCTTACGGTTATATGGATGACAACGGAGAGTACACCGGATTTGACCTTGAACTTGCAGAGGAAGTCTGCAAGCGTAACGGATGGGAACTTGTAAAACAGCCCATTGACTGGGATGCCAAGGATGCCGAACTTAATTCCGGTACCATCGACTGCATCTGGAACGGATTTACCATCAACGGACGTGAAGATCAGTACACTTTCACCGATCCTTATGTAGATAACAGCCAGGTAGTTATCGTAGCAGAGGAAAGCGGAATCGCATCTCTCGCAGATCTTGCCGGTAAGAATGTAGGCGTTCAGAAGGATTCTTCCGCGCTTGCCGCTCTTGAGGGGGATCAGGCCGATGTCGCAGCTACCTTCGCAGAGCTTACCCAGTACGGTGATTACAACACTGCATACCTTGATCTTAAGCAGGGCGTGCTTGATGCCATCTGCATCGATATCGGAGTTGCAAATTACCTTCTCGGACAGACCGATGGCGGTTTCGTAATCCTGGACGAGCAGCTTGCTACCGAGCAGTACGGAGTAGGATTCAAGCTTGGAAACACCGAGCTTCGCGATAAGGTTCAGAAGACTCTTGAGGAGATGGCAGCTGACGGCACCCTTGCTCAGATTGCCGAAAAGTATGCCGATTACGGTATCCCCGAATCTGTTTGCCTCGGAAAATAATTCATGTCATTAGATGTTATATTTTTAAAACTTATGAGCGGTATGGGTGTGACGGTGTCGATCTTTCTGTTGACACTTGTCTTTTCCATACCGCTCGGTTTGCCTATATCTCTTGCCAGGATGAGTAAGAATAAGTTGCTTTCTTTACTTGCCGGAATTTATATTTCCGTCATGAGAGGAACGCCTCTTATGCTTCAGATCATCGTAATTTATTTCCTGCCTTTCTACGGCTTCGGATTAAATGTCACGGCAGGGTATCGTTTTGTTGCAGTAATAATCGCCTTTTCTTTAAACTATGCGGCTTATTTTGCGGAAATCTACAGATCGGGAATCCAGTCCATTCCGAAGGGTCAGTACGAGGCCGCCCAGATACTGGGATATTCGGGCCCACAGACATTTGTCAGGATCATAATGCCGCAGATGTTCAAAAGAGTACTTCCCGCAATGACCAATGAGATCATAACTCTGGTTAAAGATACGTCTCTTTCTTTTGCGATAGCTACGGCGGAGATGTTTACCATGGCCAAGCAGATAGCTGCCAAGGAAGCCAGTCTGATGCCTCTTATGGCGGCCGGAGTTTTTTACTACATCTTCAATTTTATCGTAGCGATTGTCTGCAAAAAAGTTGAGAAAAGATACGACTACTACAAGATTTGACTTATGGAATTATTGAAAGTTGAAAATTGCAGAAAGAGTTTTGACGGAGAGGAGATTCTTAAAGGCATCTCATTGTCCGTTGATCAGGGAGAAGTTGTTTCTGTGATCGGTCCTTCCGGTTCCGGAAAATCCACATTCTTAAGATGCGCATGCATGCTGGAAACAATGGATGGGGGTAACCTGTCCTATGAAGGAAAGGCTGCGGCACATGAAGAAAACGGACGTGTCATATATGCTCCGCATGACAAACTTAAGGAGATACGGAAGACCTTCGGGCTTGTGTTCCAGAACTTCAATCTGTTCCCTCATTACACGGTTCTTAAAAATGTTACCGAGCCTCAGATGATAGCGGGCAAGACTAAGGAAGAAGCTCAGAAGAAGGCTCTTGAATGCCTTGAAAAACTGGGTTTGTCTGATAAGGCAAATAACTATCCCTGCCAGCTTTCGGGAGGCCAGCAGCAGAGAGTGTCCATTGCAAGAGCGCTGGCTCTTGAACCCAAGGTTTTATTTTTTGATGAACCCACATCGGCCCTCGATCCCGAACTTACCGGAGAGGTTCTCAAGGTTATAAGGGATCTTGCAGCATTACATATGACTATGATCATCGTCACACACGAGATGAACTTTGCAAGGGATGTTTCCGACCGTATGATCTTTATGGAAAATGGTGTGATCCGTGCGGAAGGAAGTCCCGAAGAATTGTTTAATTCGGATGATGAGAGACTTAAGTCCTTCATGGGAAAACTTAACGGTAACTAAAAAAGGTGCTGTCGCTCCGGATGAATTGAATCATCAGGGCGACAGCACCTTTTAAAAGGTCTTAATACCCTGGATTTCGGTCTTTTTTTGTAAGTGTCTGTATTGAGGAACACTTTAAAAGACTGATACCTGATCAGAGTTATTAATTCGTCTGAATTATAAAAGATAATATAGTCTAGTAAGAGAATTCCCCACGACAAAGAAGGGAGCATGATTATGGTGAAAAAAACTTTAACTATAGTGGCATTGGGGATGTTTGCTTTTATGCTATCTTGCTGTACGGATGGAGGATGTGAAGAGAAAAATGATGGGGTATTGTCCGAAGAGGATTCGTTTGAAAATGAATCATTCGATTTTTGCTGGATAGAAACTGAAACCAAACAGGATATATATAATAAGCTAAATTTAGCCATTCGAGCTGTTGATCAAGATACTTCTTATCACTTGGCAGACGATTTATCACTTTTAGAGACAACGGAACCTGTATATGCATATTGTCTGATTGATGATAAATTTGAGATGGTAACAATTTATTATCCAATTATTTATAAAGGGCATGTTGTAGCTATGGCGGATGGATATCGATATCTCGAAGGGAATTTCGATATAGATGTAATACTTGGGGAAGCAGTTGATGAACTTGATAACAAAAATATAAGCATTCTCTTTGCAAATGGTGTTTATGCATATGATGGAGAAAAAATCACATTTCTTTATTATAGTCTTGAATATGATGAAAATAACATAAATTGCCTTGATTCAGAAAAAGAGTATGATTTATCGAATATTCATGTAACAAACATGACCCATACAGAATTGCTGAATTATCCATTTTAAAGTTTAATTGAGAATTTCTATTTAGAAAGATAATTAAAGAGGTTATAACTTGTTGGTATTGATTTGTTATGAAATAAAGGTGCTGTCACACTGTTTATTGTGACAGCACCTTTTTTGTACTTTCATCATTCTTCTATCAGCACTGACTCCGGAGTAAAAAACATATCCTTTCCGATGAGTCCCATTACCGCACCGCGGTTATATCTGCTGTTGCAAGCTTCCACCAGGGTGTTTTCAAGTTCTTCCATGGATGGCTCCACATATTTTTTCTGTGATTTGTAATTGGCAAAGTTAGCTATTGTGATGATCGAATAGGGCATCATTCCGAACAATCCGACAAAGAGAAGCAGCTGAAAAGGCAGAACTCCGGTGCCAGCCAATCCCACGAAGCCGGCAATGGCCATTATCATGAAGATTGAAAGTTTCTTCATACTGCTTAAAAATGCATCGAATTTTCTGTCGGAATCATTGAGATACTTTTCAGCGCAGCATGAGCAATATCCGCCCCAGCACTTGACCCAGTTGCCATGTGCAGTGGTCTCAATCTTATTATCATCCATTACGCTGCGTTCAAGCTTTTTGTGAACGCAGGAATAATCGCCTCCGAAAAAAGGAATGGGACGAAGCTCTTTTCCGCACTTCGGACATACATCCCCTTCTTTAAGATCGACATAATAAAGATCTGTATCACCGTAAATCAGTCTTTCCATTTCAATCTCCTGCTTTTTAAAGGTGGTGCGTTTACTTAATACATTGTATGTTTTATCGGGCGGCGAATCAATAGATAGGGGAGAGGTCTTTCTATTATTTCATTTTGACAGTAAAAGTGCCCGGAGATAAAATAAATATCATGTCAAAACCAGTCAGGTGGACAATATGTATATGGTGCTTTCTTTATGCTGTGATAATGATTATAGCACTTAAATATGAAAGCAGCGTTCCCATAGGAGAGCTTGGAAGTATCAATCTGCATGCCCTGAACAATGCATTCAGGGAGCTGTTTCATTATGAGCAAGCGGGAGGATATTTCAGGTCTCTTTATATTTTTACTGAGATTTTGGGCGCGGTTTCAATTCTTGCCTGCATTTTCTGGACCGGTCTCGGTATTAAGGATCTGATAAAGTATCGTGATATTAATGATGTTGATAAGAGTATCTTTGCCACATGGCTTTTGTATGCCCTTGCACTCATCGTGTGGTTTATAACTCAGAAGCTGTCGGTACATTACGCTCCGGTATCGGTGCATCCCAAGAGTGCACTCGTGGTTTCTTTTCCCTGCGGGAATACATTTCTGATAATCATATCAATGTGCAGTTCCATATATCTGATCGGTTATTTCCTGGAGGAAAAGAAGAGAGCTGTCCTGATCCTTCGCATAATCTGCATAGCAATACTTGTTTTTGGAATTGTTTTAAGGATGATATGCGGAACAAACTATCTGACTGACATCCTTGGTGCCATCGGATTCGCTGTTCCCGCGGTGGTGCTGTATTCCTTTGTCTGTGACGTGTGAAACGGAATTGAATAAATATATTTCATACGTCGCATAGTTTATATAATCTTGAGTACACATTATCTGAGCCCGGATCTTTGGTTCGCAGATATTTTTTTATTGCGGGAATGTTTAGTTTTAAAGTGGATTTCGATTCGAGATAAGATCTGTTCAGTTCAAAGCTTCCGCTGAATGCTTTTGCAAATGCCTTACTTTTGTTATCGGTTATATTTTTATCGGGATCATACTTTGAGTTTCCGATGAACAGGCTTTTTCCGTTATCAAATATCGGGGCCGGGCGAAATCCCGCCCCATCATATATAAGTCCCAGATTGTTGAAATGCCTGTCTTCATTGAGGATCAGTGCATCCAGCACAAAAGTATTGGCGAGGTAAGTTGATATGTCCAGCTTGGTATTCTTTTTAACAAAATCAAGAATGTATTCAATCGCATCGTCATAATCCATTTTGGATGTAACTGCTGCAGGGTCGGTGCCGGAGATGTTAAAATGCAACCGGTATAGAGTTATAAACGATTCGCCGGAAGCGAGAAAATCATTGCTGACACATCCGGTTTCACCATTGATACGAAGGCTTTTATAAGATACATATTCATTTTGATCGAAATCGCTGATATCCAAAATGCGGGAGACCAGTTCCTCGCAGGATCCCTCGCCGCCGTATCTGTCGATCTTGTACCATTTGTTTTCAAAATAATATTTTATCTGAGTTCCGTCACTTGTTCCGTTATCGTTTATCAGATATCTGCTGTCAATGGAAATATCAGGAAGCATAGAAACCTCCCGTAAGTGTTTTATAGTTTATAGTCTCTCCTTCGAATTTGAACCATGTCTTATCCTGAATCATTTTTCCGTGTGTTTTCTTGCATATCTCATAGGGATTATATTCTGACAGGCCCAGAGCATTCAGCAGTTTATCGGCATCAGTTCTTTTTTCATCAAAGCATCTGTCTTTGAGTATCTGGCCGAATACAAATCTGGGAATCGTATCTGCATAGAAGATCTGTTTGGCGGGGTGGAGTATAAATCTGTCGGCATGAATTTCTTTCTCATCGACAGTAACTGAAGAAATAACTTCATCTTCCCACATTAGTAAGAAATTCGGAAATGCTGCCTTATCCTTCGGGTCTGAAAGAGCATATTCCAATGTTCGATACAGTTCGTCCATTGACATCCCTGTAAATCTGGCCAGTTTATAGAGTGTTTCGCCCGTAGCGTCGCTAATATCTTTTTTTCCGGTAAAAATATAGTAGACGGTAGAATAAGCCACACCTGAGCGCTCACTCAGAGTGTGGAGATTAAGGGAATAGGCTTTTAATCTGTCGTATAAAAGAGTGTTTTTATTCATGTTTAAATTTTATCGCAGTTGCGATAAAATTACAATCCGGCATGAAAAGACACAGCGTAAGCCATCTCCCTGTTTTCATTGCAAGAAAGCCGTTTTTGTGCTAAAATTTAACGGATTTTGTGGAAAAAACATATATTAAAGTAAAGAAATGTTGAGGAACATATATGGCACTTAATAAGAAGCCCGTTACGGGTATGAAAGATATACTTCCCGAGGAGATGGCCATCAGGGAGTACGTACAGAAGGTTATAAGCGAAACCTATGCGGGATTCGGATTCACCAGAATTGAGACTCCCTGCGTTGAGACCATCGAGAATCTGACCTCAAAGTCCGGAGGAGATAACGAAAAGCTGATCTTCAGGATCCTTAAAAGAGGTGAGAAGCTTAATCTTGAAACTGCTAAGACTCAGGATGATCTGGTGGATTCGGGACTTCGCTACGATCTGACGGTTCCCCTCGTAAGATATTATTCCAACAATTCATCCGTTCTTCCTGCTCCTTTTAAGGCACTTCAGATGGGAAATGTGTGGAGAGCGGACCGCCCCCAGAGAGGCCGTTACAGACAGTTCATGCAGTGCGATATCGATATCCTCGGTGAAGCGGATAACCTTGCGGAAATCGAGCTGATCCTTGCTACGACAACCACTCTCGGAAAGCTTGATTTTAAGGGATTCGAGATCAGGATAAATGACAGAAGACTTCTCAAAGCCATGGCCGCGTGGGCGGGTTTTGCAGAGAGCGATTACGACAGTGTTTTCATTACCATCGATAAGATGGATAAGATCGGAATTGACGGAGTAAAGTCAGAGCTGCTTGAAAACGGGTATGCTGCAGAGACCGTTGAAAAGTACGTTGATCTGTTAAATAAAGCCGTTAAGGGTGAAGCCACTCTCGCAAACATCATGGATACAGTAGGTGAAGAACTCGCCAAGGATCCCGTTACCAATCTTGAAGAGATAATCAGTGCGGTTGAAAGCTCAAAGCAGGCAGATTTCAAGATGGTATTCGATCCCACTCTTGTAAGAGGAATGTCTTATTACACGGGTACTATTTTTGAGATAGCGATTCCCGAGTTCGGCGGAAGCTGCGGAGGCGGCGGAAGATACGATGAGATGGTTGGCAAGTTCACCGGTCAGAGCGTACCTGCCTGCGGATTCTCCATCGGATTTGAGAGGATCGTACTTCTGCTTACCGAGAAGGGATTCAAGGTTCCCGGAAGCGGAGAAGGCAAAGCATATCTGATCGAAAAGGGAATCTCCGGAGACCGCCTCAGCGAGATACTTGCAAAGGCAGCGGATGAGAGAAAAGCCGGTAAGAAGATCCTTACCGTCAGAATGAATAAGAACAAGAAGTTCCAGAAAGAGCAGCTTACAAAAGCCGGCTATACAGAATTTGAGGACTTCTACAGGGAGGCACTGAAATGATACAGTCTAGAACACATAATTGCGGCGAGCTCAGAAGCGCCGATGAGGGCAAGGAAGTAACTCTTTGCGGATGGGTCGAGAATGTGAGAGAAGTCGGAGGAAACCTTTCCTTCATCATCTTGAGAGATTTCTACGGCATCACCCAGCTCGTTGCTGAGACCGAAGATATGGTTTCCGCATTCAAGAATATTACCAAGGAATCAACTGTTCAGGTTACCGGTAAAGTAAGGATCAGAAGCAATAAGAATGACAAGATCCCTACCGGAGACATCGAAGTTGTTCCGGATTCGGTTAAGGTTCTCGGCAAGAACAGAAATTCAGAGCTTCCTTTTGAGATCAACAGATCCAAAGAAGCTGACGAGGCTACCAGACTTAAGTACAGATATCTGGATCTGAGAAATCCCGAGGTTAAGAAGAATATCGTACTCAGATGCAATGTTGTTGCCGAGCTCAGAAAGGCAATGACAGAGGAAGGATTCCTGGAGATCACAACTCCCATCCTTACCGCATCTTCACCCGAAGGAGCAAGAGACTATCTTGTTCCCGCAAGAAAGCATCCCGGAAAGTTCTATGCGCTTCCTCAGGCTCCTCAGCAGTTCAAGCAGCTTCTGATGACTTCAGGATTCGACCGCTATTTCCAGATCGCTCCCTGCTTCAGAGATGAGGATGCCAGAGGTGACCGTACTCCCGGTGAGTTCTATCAGATGGATATGGAGATGGCCTTTGCAACTCAGGATGATGTTCTCGGAGTCCTTGAAAAGGTTCTTGTACCCGTATTCGAAAAGTATGGAATATATGACCGTATAACTCCCGCTCCTTTTAAGAGAATTCCTTTCAGAGAAGCTATGGAAAAGTACGGTTCCGATAAGCCCGATCTCAGAATCGACCTTGAGCTTAGCGATGTAACCGATGTTCTCGGCGGAATCGATTTTGAGCCTTTCAAGGGACAGTGCGTAGAGGCTGTTGTTGTTACTGGATTTAACGCAACCAGAAAGCAGATCGATCAGCTTGTTGCAGATGTAGAAGTTCAGACCGCAAGAAAGACCTGCTGGTTCAGAGTAGATGAAAACGGAGAGATCGTAGGCGGTATCGCTAAGTTCCTTCAGCCCATCAAGGATGAAGTCATCTCTAAGATGAATCTTGAGAACGGATGCTTCGTAGGTCTTGCCGCAGGTCCCAAGGCCGCAGCCCTTAAGACCGCAGGTGTTCTTCGTACCAAGCTCGGAACTCTTTGCCCCGAGCATATGGATAAAGAGCAGTATCAGTTCTGTTGGATAGTTGACTTCCCCATGTATGAGATCGGTGAGGAGTCGGGCGAGCTTGAATTCTGCCACAATCCTTTCTCAATGCCCGTAGGCGGACTTGAGACTCTTGAAAAAGCAGAAAGAGGAGAGATGGATCCTCTCGATATAATGGCTAACCAGTACGATCTTGTTATCAACGGATACGAGTCCGCATCAGGCGCGGTAAGAAACCACGATCCCGAGATCATGGTCAAGGCATTCGAACTTGTACGTCTCGGAGAGGCTGAAGTTAAGGCTAAGTTCCCCGCTATGTACAATGCTTTTACTTACGGAGCACCACCTCACGCAGGAGCAGCTCCCGGAGTTGACAGAATGATAATGCTTCTCACCGGCGAAGAGTCGATCCGCGAAGTTATTACATTCCCCATGAACAAGAATGCACAGGATGTCATGATGGATGCTCCTTCGGCCGTATCTCAGCATCAGCTTGACGAGCTCCACCTTGCCTGCGTTCCCGTAGAGGAATAAGTGACATTGGGTACGTCCCCACTGTCACCGGTATGTATGAGAATATATCTTCTAGATGTAAGTACATTACAGGATGAAAATACGGGCGCTGAGCTTTCGGTCAGGGCCCGCAGTCTCATTGATGATTACAGAGGCTCGAAAGCGGATCAGTGCAAAAGTATTCCGGCCCGCGGACTTGCTCTGGGTGTCGGTATGCTGTTGCAGCTTGCCGCAAGAGGATATGTTGAAGATGTTTCAAGAGCCGCACAGGGAATCCCTATTGAGCTTACCGCAGAGGAAGCCGTCAGGATCCTTGCCAGAAACGGCGAAGTCTTAAAGCTTGCTTACTCCATAGAAAACAGCGGAAAACCTTATCTTGAACCCGATATCCAGATACCTGCGGGGGAGAGAGGTATTCCTTTTATAAGCATTTCACACTCGGGAAAATATGTTGCCCTTGCGCTTTCCTATTACGAGATAGGTATCGATATTCAGATGCGCAAGGAAATGAATACCGAGAAAATTTCTACCAGATATTTCACCGAAAAAGAAACCGCACTGATACATAAAGATCCCAATCTTTTCTTTACTCTCTGGTCCAGAAAAGAAGCCTGGGGAAAATGTGAAGGCTGCGGAATAACCGCTGCACTTCAGAGAGATTTTTCCGATGTCAGCAAGGGGCTTTCCAGGTTCTATATGTGGAGTGAAAACAATGCTCCGTCAGGTTATGCAATGTGTGTCTGCGAGAAGATGTCCTGATACCGAGAGGATTTTTGTTTAATGAAAAAGGTTCTTTCACTTTTAAAAAACTATAAAAAAGAGGCGTTTCTGGCTCCTTTTTTTAAGTTGGTCGAAGCGGTATTTGAACTTTTTGTTCCTCTTGTGATGGCGGATATCATTGACACAGGTATTCCCGCATCGGACACTTCATATATCATAAAAAAAGGTCTGATACTGGTACTTCTTGCAGCTGCCGGATTAACCGTTGCCATAACTGCCCAGTATTTTGCGGCTAAAGCTGCGGTCGGAGTTTCGGGTACTCTCCGTAAGAATCTGTTTGATCATATCATGGGACTTGAAGCACGCGAGGTTGACAAAGCCGGTACTTCAACACTTATCACCCGTATGACCTCGGATGTAAATCAGGTTCAGACAGGTATTAACATGTCGCTCAGACTTCTTCTGAGAAGTCCCATTATTGTCTTCGGTGCCATGATCATGGCGTTTACCATTGATGTTCCGTCGGCGTTGATTTTCTGTATTGCGGTTCCCATACTTGCGGTTATCGTAATCGGAATTACCAGGTTCAGTATTCCGATGTTTGCAGGAGTTCAAAAGCTTCTTGATAAAGTGATGCTCTCATCAAGGGAAAATCTTACGGGTGTGAGAGTAATCCGTGCTTTCAATCTTCAGGACGAGGAGAAGAATTCTTTTTACGAAAAGAATGATGCACTGAAAACTAAACAGATCAAGGCTTCCGATTTTACGGCACTGACCAATCCCATTACATTTATCATCGTTAACGTAGCGGTGATGTTCCTCATTCATAAGGGCGCACTCAGAGTAAATATCGGCGCTATCACTCAGGGTCAGGCAGTTGCTATCCTTAACTACATGAGTCAGATTTTAGTCGAACTGCTTAAGCTCACTAATCTGATAGTTACCATAACAAAATCCATTGCTTCGGCAGGAAGAGTAAGTGATGTGTTGGATATGCCCGTCAGGGACGGATCCCTTTGGGCAGAAAAACAATCCCATAATGGAACAACAGACGGGGATTTCATCAGATTTGACCATGTATCTCTTAAATACACTCCGGGTTCGGATGATGCACTTTCGGATATTTCCTTTGAAGTTAAAAAGGGAATGACCGTAGGAGTCATCGGCGGTACGGGTTCGGGTAAATCATCACTGGTTAATCTTATCCCCGGTATGTATGAAGCAAGCGAAGGAACAGTATTCGTAAGCGGCGAGGATGTAAAAAAATGTGACAGAAAAACGCTTCGTGACATGTGCGGAGTTGTCCCTCAGAAAGCCGTTCTTTTCAAAGGAAGTATTCGTTCCAACATGCAGATAGGTAAGAAAGAGCTTTCTGATGAAGAGATGACAGAGTGCCTGAAGAAAGCTCAATGCTATGACTTTGTTTCCGAAAAGGGCGGGCTTGATGCGGAGGTTTTACAAAACGGTAAGAACTTCTCAGGAGGTCAGAGACAGAGGCTTACCATTGCAAGAGCGCTGGTCAGAAAGCCGGAGATCCTGATACTCGATGATTCCACATCTGCTCTTGATTTTCTGACTGAAAAACATATAAGAGAAGAGATAGCAAAGCTTGAAGATATGACTGTATTTATCGTATCCCAGAGAGCATCTTCCGTTATGAACGCGGATATGATCATCGTTCTTGATGACGGTAAAGCAGTGGGGATCGGTACCCACGAAGAGCTTCTTAAATCTTGTGAAGTGTACGAAGAAATCTATTACTCTCAGTTTGAGAGAAAGTAATAAAACGTAATTAAGTGTAGGAGGAAGAAATCAATATGAAGGAGTTAATGCTTGGAAATAAAGCATTTGCACGCGGACTTTATGAAGCCGGTTGCAGTTTTGTTTCCAGTTATCCCGGAACTCCCAGTACCGAGGTTACTGAGGAGGCAGTCAAGTATGACGAGATCTACTGTGAGTGGGCACCCAACGAAAAGGTAGCAATGGAAGCCGCGTTCGGTGCGTCCCTTGCAGGTGTCAGAAGCTACTGCGGTATGAAGCATGTAGGCCTTAACGTTGCTGCGGACCCTCTATACACCATGTCATATACCGGTGTAAACGGAGGCGTTGTTATCTGTGTTGCCGATGATGCCGGAATGCATTCGTCACAGAATGAGCAGGATTCCAGACATCATGCCATCGCATCCAAGGTTCCCATGCTTGAGCCTTCGGATTCCGCAGAGACTCTTTCTTTTGTAAAACTGGCTTACGATCTTTCCGAGGAATATGACACTCCCGTTATAGTAAAGATGTGTACCAGAGTGGCACATTCACAGTCTGTAGTCGAAACATCCGAGAGAGCGCAGATTGCAAAGAAGCCTTACGAGAAGAACATTCCAAAGAATGTTATGATGCCCGGCAATGCCATCAAGCGTCATCCTTTTGTAGAGGAGAGATGTGAAAAACTTCGCAAATTGGCTGAGACCGCATCTTTTAACAGAGTGGAGATGAGAGATGCTTCGGCAACCGGTAAACACATCGGTATCATTACCTGCTCCACAACATATCAGTATGTAAGGGAAGCATTCGGTGAGAGTGTATCCGTTCTTAAGCTTGGTATGGTAAATCCTCTTCCCATCGATCTTATAAAAGATTTCGCATCAAAGGTCGATACCGTCATAGTTGCGGAAGAACTTGATCCGATCATTGAAAATCACTGCAGAGCACTGGGAATAAATGTATACGGCAAAGATGTTCTTCCCATCTGCGGAGAGTTTTCTCAGAATCTTCTCAAGAAGTATCTTTCTCCCATCGTTACCGGAGAAGAGTACAAGGGAGAAGATGTATCTTCTGTTGAAGATGCAATCCCTAACAGACCTCCCGTAATGTGCGCAGGATGCCCTCACAGAGGACTTTTCTATACACTAAGCAAGAATAAGTGCACGGTACTTGGTGACATCGGATGCTACACTCTTGGCGCCGTTGCACCTCTTTCCGCAATGGATATGACTCTTTGCATGGGCGCTTCCGTAAGTGCTATCCACGGATTTAACAAAGCAGGCGGCGGAGAAAATGAAGGCAAGACCGTTGCTGTTATAGGTGATTCGACATTTATGCATTCCGGTATGACCGGCCTTGCAAATATCGCATACAACCAGTCCGATTCAACCGTTATCATCCTTGATAACTCCATCACCGGAATGACCGGACATCAGCAGAATCCTACCACAGGACTTAATATCAAAGGAGATCCCGCAGGTAAGATCGATCTTGAAGCCCTCTGCCGTTCGATGGGATTTGAGAGAGTACGTGTAGTTGATCCTTACGATCTTAAGGCATGTGATGAAGCTGTCAAAGAAGAACTTGCGGTAAAGGCTCCTTCCGTTATTATTTCCAGAAGACCCTGCGCTCTTCTTAAGAATGTAAAACACAATCCTCCTCTTCGCGTAAACAGAGACAAGTGTGTGGGATGCAAGTCCTGTATGAAGATCGGATGTCCCGCTATTTCCATGAAAGACGGCAAGGCTCATATCGACAACACTCTTTGCGTAGGTTGCGGAATCTGTGAGCAGCTTTGCCCGGTAGGAGCTTTTGAATCCTGCCAGAAGGAGGCCTGAATATGAGTACAAAGAATGTAATGATCGTAGGTGTAGGCGGACAGGGTTCACTTCTTGCAAGTAAACTTCTCGGAAGACTTCTGCTTGATGAAGGATATGATGTTAAGGTATCAGAGGTTCACGGAATGAGCCAGAGAGGCGGAAGCGTTGTAACTTACGTAAGATACGGCGAGCATGTTTATTCTCCTGTTATCGATAAGGGCGAGGCTGATGTCATCGTATCATTCGAACTTCTTGAAGCTGCAAGATGGCTTCCTTTCCTCAAAAAGGACGGAACCGTTGTAACCAATATTCAGCAGATAGATCCAATGCCCGTTATCACAGGTGCAATGGAATATCCCGGTGAACTTGTAGAGAAGATGAAGAAGTCGGGTGCAAAAGTTGATGCTCTCGACTGCCTTAAGCTTGCTGAGGAAGCCGGTTCCTCAAAGGCTGTAAACATCGTTCTAATGGGACGCCTTTCTCATTATTTTGACATGCCCGAAGAGGCGTGGATGAAAGCAATGGAAGCCATTGTTCCCGCCAAGTTCCTTGAGATGAACAAGAAAGCATTCGAACTCGGTAAGAATGCCTGATATATCTTTAAACCTAAGTCCGAATTTAATGTATAAGGGGTACGAAATTGGAGAAATATTTTCAGAAAGAGATCGAGTGTGCTTCGAGAGAAGAGATCACTAAGATCCAAAACGAGAAACTGACAGAGCAGGTAAAGCATGTATGGAACAATGTTCCTTACTATCGTAAGAAGATGGAAAAAGCCGGAGTTACTCCGGATGATATTAAGTCCATAGATGATCTTCACAAGCTTCCGTTTATGTCTAAAGCGGATCTTAGAGAAACTTATCCGGACGGCCTTCTTGGTGTTCCCAGGGAGGAAGTGGTCAGGATACATTCCACTTCAGGAACGACAGGCAAGAGAGTAATTGCTTATTATACACAGGGAGATATGGATCTGTGGGAAGACTGCTGTGCCAGAGCTCTTGTTGCAGCCGGTGCATCCAAAGAGGATGTGGTTCAGGTATCCTACGGCTACGGACTTTTTACCGGCGGTCTCGGTCTTGATGGCGGAAGCAAAAAAGTCGGTTGTATGACCGTCCCCATGTCTTCAGGCAATACCGAAAGACAGATCATGTTCATTCAGGATCTGAATGCTTCCATTATCTGCTGTACCCCTTCTTATGCAGCATATCTTGGTGAGTCCATGAAGGAGATGGGACTTACCGCTCAGGAGATTCCTCTCAAAGCGGGAATTTTCGGTGCGGAGGCATGGAGCGAAGAGATGCGAAGGAGTATTGAAGAGACTCTCGGCATCAAAGCATACGATATCTATGGTCTAACCGAGCTTTCCGGTCCGGGCGTCGCATATGAGTGCAGTGAACAGCACGGAATGCATATCAACGAAGATCACTTCATCGCAGAGATAATAGATCCTAAGACCCTTGAGGTTCTTCCTCACGGAACTCAGGGCGAGCTTGTTTTTACCGCCATTGATAAGAAGGGCTTCCCCATGATGAGATACCGTACCAGAGATATCTGCGTTTTGTCTGAGGAAAAGTGCAGCTGCGGAAGAACATTTATAAGAATGGCCAAGCCCATGGGCAGAAGCGATGACATGCTCATCATCCGAGGTGTTAACGTATTCCCTTCACAGATCGAAACCGTACTTCTCGAGCATGGCTATCAGGCTAATTACCAGATCATCATCGATCGTGTTAATAACACCGATACATTTGATATCCACGTAGAGATGACTCCCGAGATGTTTACGGATAATGTGTCAGAGATAACCAAGGCACAGAACGAGCTTATGCAGGGACTTATAAATATGCTTGGCATAAAGGCTAAGGTTACTCTTGTTGCACCTAAGAGTATTACCAGAAGCGAAGGAAAAGCGGTTCGTGTCATCGATAACAGAAAGATCTGATAAGGAGGTACCTTTATGAGCGTTAAACAGATTTCTATATTCCTGGAAAATAAACCCGGAAAAATGTGTGAGGTGTCTGAAGTTCTTGCAGAGCGCGGCATCAACATGAGAGGTATTTCCCTTGCAGAAACCGAGGGCTTCGGTATAGTAAGGATCATTGTTGATGATGTTTATGAAGCAACTACCGTTCTCAAGGACAATGACTTTTTAAATAAACTTACAAGTGTAGTGGTTGCTGAAATCCCCGATATTCCCGGTGGTTTAAGCCAGATACTAAAAGTATTTGCGGACGAGAATATCAATCTTGCATATATGTATGCTCTTTCCGCGGAAGGATCTACCAACAAAGCATATATGGTATTCAAAGTTGATGATCATAAGACTGCGCAGGCAGCGCTTACCAGAGCAGGTATCAGGGTTGTATCTCAGGAAGAAATCTCGACATTATAAGTGATATGGAAATAAAAACTTCCAAAAATAAAATGAAAAGACTGCTGACCTATACAAGAAAGTATATGGTCTTTGAAGTTTTTGTGCTTATCTTCGCACTTCTTTCGGTTTCTTTTTCACTTTACATTCCCGTGCTTACCGGAAGAGCGGTGGATCTTCTTACTCCGGGTGTGGGCAATATCGATATGAATGCGGTCATAAAAGCTGCATCAAAGGTTGGTATCGCCGCACTGATAAGCGCATTTTTCCAGTATCTGATGAGCAGGGTCGGAAATCATATAACATATAATGTTGTACGTGATATCAGAAACGATGCCATGAATAAGATCCAGCAGTTATCCGTATCTTATCTGGATTCACACAGAACGGGAGATATACTCAGCAGGATGATCGCTGATGCGGATACATTTGCTGACGGTCTTCTCATGGGATTTACACAGCTTTTTACAGGTGTGATGACGATCCTTGGAACCCTCATTTTCATGCTGAGACTCAATCCCTTTATCACACTTCTTGTTGTGCTGATCACACCGATGTCACTTCTGGTTGCCCGATTTATCGCAACCAGATCCCATTCTCTTTTCCTGGCACAGTCACAGGCAAGAGGAGCACTTACCGAACTGACGGAAGAGATGATATCTTCCCAGAAGACGGTCAGACTCTTTTCATACGAGGATGATGCCAGAAAGAATTTTAACGAAGCGGATGATGCTCTTTGTTCAGCTTCTCTTAAAGCTATATTTATCTCAAGTCTTACCAATCCTTCCACCAGATTTGTAAACTCCTGCGTATATGCTTTGGTTGGTATAGGCGGAGCACTTTATGCTCTTCGCGGTGGCATTACCATCGGAGGGCTTACTGCGTTCCTCGGATATGCAAGTCAGTACACCAAGCCTTTTAATGAGATTTCCGGAGTTGTAACTGAATTCCAGAATGCGCTTGTATGTGCGGGGAGGATTTTTGAACTTATAGATGAGGACAGTGTTATCGCCGAAGCTTCTGACCCAGTCGCAAAAGAAGAAATACATGGTGATGTAAAGATCGATAATGTTGATTTTTCATACACCGAAGACAAGCCTCTTATAGAAGATCTTAATGTGGATGTTAAGAGTGGTCAGAGAATAGCCATTGTCGGTCCCACCGGTTGCGGTAAAACAACCATCATTAATCTTCTTATGAGATTTTACGAGCCTCGTGACGGTAAGATAATCATTGACGGAAGGGACATCCGTGAGATATCCAGAAAAGATCTCAGGAACTGTTACGGAATGGTTCTTCAGGAGACATGGCTTAAATCAGGTACCATAGCGGACAATATACGAATGGGCAAACCTGATGCAACCGATGAAGAAGTCATTGCCGCAGCAAAGGCTTCACATGCACACGGTTTTATCAAGAGACTTGAAAACGGCTATGATACGGTTATCGGAGAAGAGGGAGAAGGACTTTCGCAGGGACAGAAACAGCTCCTGTGCATATCAAGAGTTATGCTGGCACTTCCTCCCATGCTTATTCTCGATGAAGCGACAAGTTCCATCGATACCAGAACGGAGCTTAAGATCCAGAGTGCATTCGCCAAGCTTATGGAAGGACGCACCAGTTTTATCGTTGCTCACAGATTATCTACTATCAAAGAAGCCGACTTGATACTTGTCATGAAAGACGGACATGTTATCGAGCAGGGAACTCATTCGGAACTTCTTGCTTCAGGCGGATTTTATCACGAATTATATTCAGCTCAATATTCACAGGTATAACGAAAATAAAAAGGAGCAGCATTATGTGCTACTCCTTTTTTTGCTCTAATCCCTCGATTTACTCACCTAATGGCAAAAATATATGCCAATATCAACAGGTGTAGCGGATAGAAAATATAGAAGAACCATTTATGGAAGGGATGTTTACTTCCGGATTCTCCGTTGTAGAAAAATATAAATATGATCGGCACCATAAACGCCCCGAGCTGGAAAGCATTCAGGAAGATATTTCCGCTGCCTATACTCATAAGAGTCGTAAGTGCCACCTCCGCACATATGATTATGTTGAAGGACAACCATTTTTTCTTGGGATCATCACGATATATGAATAAAAACAATGGCCAAAGAACATCAAATATCGGCCAATCTCCCAAAAGCGACAGGAAACAAAGGACTACTATGATCACAATCTTAAGCCACTTCGGAAGTTTTGTCCTGTCCCAGATACATATGGCTATGAGCCCCAGAAACAAAGTATAAATAACTCCCCAGCTTCCCATTCCTATAACGAACAGCATTCCGAATTCATACAAACAGAAGGGCACGATGGATACCAATGCAAACAATCCCAATCGAAAAGCATACTTTCTGACATTGCGTGTATATTGATATCCTTCCGCCACCATAATTGCCATAGTGGGGCCGGTGAGTCTGCCTATAAAGTGCATTATTTCCCCGGGCAGTGATGCGGTATCAAACATCTTCCAGGCAAGATGATCTATCAGCATTGCGATAATCGCAAGATATTTGATCTGATTTCTATTTAAAGATATTTTCATTTTATAACTCCAATTCCTGTTTTGCTGAACATTGTATAAATATTTATTCGGCAAAGTCTATGTCTATGGATCCGCTGGTGGTGGAAACGGTAAGTTTCTTACTTCCGTCACTTGAATCCTTCAGATTACACGATCCTGATGAAGTGTTTACACTGATGTTGAAATCATCTTCATCTCCGACAACCGTTCCTCTGACATCTCCGCTTGCTGCGGATATTTTGATATTGCTTCCTGCTTCAACTCTGTCCAGAGTAACCGAACCGGAAGTGGTAGAGGAAGAAAAATCATATACGACAGTTACGTCTACCGCTTTTAAAGATCCCGAGCTTCCGTCGCTGTTTAGATATTCGGCACTTACATCTTCCAGGTATCTGGTTCCCGAAGTCGTGGAAATCCTTACGCCTTTTTTAACGGTGACGGATCTTAAACTGATATCCCCGCTGTTGCATTTCGTATCGAGTTTTTCATAGATATTTGAATTCTCAATACTTATTCCGCCTGATGTATTTGAAGCTGTCAGGTTTTTGCATACCAGGTTTTCTACATTTATTCCCCCTGATGTATTGGACAGTTTTGCATCGGTAGCGATATCAACATCGTTAATTCTTATACCGCCGGAGGTGTTTTTAAGATCAAGAGAGCTTACATTTATTGATTCTGCTATGATGCTTCCGCTGCTTGAAGATATGTTTACTTTTCCGGAAAATGATTCGGGAACCGTTATGATGACGGGCTTATCTTCAAAATCCAGGTCTATGGTCATCACTTCGATCGGATGCAGGTCAACATATCTGATACCAAGAGAATCTCCGGATTCCGTTATCTCATATTCATTATATCCGGGTCTGTCATAGTAGGAAACGGAGATGTATTCCACATCACCGGTCCTGATCTCAAGATTATCCGATGTGATATCTGCGTCAATTTTTATTATATCCGTGCTGCATTCATATTCTTTTTGTACTGCCTGAACATTACGAGTTGATAATTCAGCCAGATTTCCCCTTGCTGCGATAAATGCAACTATCATTAAGAGTAAACCGGCGAGAGAACATCCTCCCGCGATCAGTATTGTTTTCTTCATCATATTTCCTTTCTTAAGCAATTCCTTTTTTGATCTTTCTGAATATTGAAGGTATCATTCCGGCAACCGCCTTACACAGCGACCATATGGGATGCCAGAGAAGAACGGCCAGTCCTCCCAAAAACAGGGCCGCGCCCAATGCAAAGAGACCGAGGGGCCATGGAACAAAGCCGGTAAACATCAGTATAAATACAAATAAACCGCTTATGGCTGTTGCTCCCAGTGCAACAAGCACACTGAATATCGCTATCACGATGCTCCATAAAACAATGTACAGAGCAAACAGAAGAGCAAATGTCACTATCAGTATCGGAAGCCAGATCGGGAATCCTATAATGGCAAGTACGATCCATAACGTACCTTTTCCCTTTCCCTTTGCTTCTTCATGGCTTTTTTGTACTTTATCCATGATCAGCTTTGTGACAGGTTTTTCCAGCTTGTAATTATTTATTATCGACTCTACGGATTCCATTTGAGCGACTGCACTTTCTTCGTTCATTCCCGATTCGATCCGGTCGCTTATCATTTCATCGTAGAAATCTATGCATTCATCTATATCTTCAATGCTTGCCGCTTCGAGACCGGTACGAAGCTGAGACAGAAATTCCTGTTTAAGCATTTTTTTCTCCCCTTTCCTCGGCTATATATCTGTAGACTTTTATGATCTCTTCCCATTCACCCAGCAGTTCGTCAATGCGTGCTCTGCCTGAGTCGGTGATGGAATAATACTTTCGTAATCTTCCGTTATATTCGGCTTTTCTTACCGTCAGCATGTTCTGTGCTTCGAGACGCTTCAGTATAGGGTAAAGAGTTGATTCCGTTATTTCTATAAAGGTTGAAATATCCGAAACGAGCTTGTACCCGTATGATTCTCCACGCTCAAGAACGGCCAGAACGCAGGCATCCAGTATGCCACGTCTAAGTTGAGCATCCATATGTATTACCTCCTTACGCATAATACTATATGACGCATAGTATAATGTGTCAAGCAGTATTTTAAAAAGTACGTGTATTGCATATGAGGCGATGACTGAATTCTGAAGAAATGGTATACTAAATGTGTTTTTTTTTTACATAAAGGAGCAAAGTATGATAAAGGAAGCAATCGTTAAGATCGTTAGCAAGGAAGATCTGACTTATTCTGAAGCGTATGACGTTATGAACGAGATCATGAGCGGTGAGACCACACCCACTCAGAATGCCGCGTTTCTGGCCGCACTCTCTACAAAGAGTGCGAAAGCAGAGACTACGGATGAGATAGCGGGCTGTGCGGCCGCAATGAGAGATCATGCGACTAAAGTTGATGCCGGGATGGATGTTTTTGAGATCGTCGGTACCGGCGGAGACAATGCGGGAAGTTTTAATATTTCCACAATATCCGCTATCGTTGCGGCTTCAGGCGGAGTAAAGGTTGCAAAACACGGAAACAGAGCGGCTTCATCTTTATGCGGTACCGCAGACTGCCTTGAAGCTCTCGGAGTCAATATCGATCAGTCTCCGGAGATGTGTGTAAAGCTTCTTAAAGAAGTCGGAATGTGCTTTTTCTTTGCACAAAAATACCATGCTTCCATGAAATATGTAGGTTCCATCAGAAGAGAACTGGGCTTTAGGACTGTTTTCAATATTCTCGGACCACTGACCAATCCCGCTTCACCTACTGAGCAGCTCCTTGGAGTGTATGACGAATATCTTGTCGAACCTCTGGCACAGGTTCTTGTAAACCTTGGTGTAAAGCGCGGAATGGTCGTATACGGAACCGATAAGCTGGATGAGATATCACTTTCCGCACCTACGAAGATCTGCGAGATCAAAGACGGATGGTATAAGACCTGCATTGTAACCCCCGAGGATTTCGGATTTGAAACATGCTCCAAAGATGATCTAAAGGGCGGAACACCTGCGGAGAACGCGCAGATTGCAAGGGATATTCTGTCCGGCTCAAAGGGACATAAGAGAAATGCTGTACTTCTCAATGCCGGTGCGGCTCTTTATATAGACGGAAAAGCAGGGACGATGGAAGACGGAATAAAGCTTGCGGGTGAACTTATAGATTCCGGCAAAGCAATGGAAACTCTTGAGAAATTTATAGCGGTAAGTAATTCATGATTCACAATATTTTCAAAAAAAGCAATAGCGGTTTATCTCTCAGAGCAATCCATATCTGGCTTGTGATCACTATGGTCATATGGTCCGGAACCGTTGTTATTGCCTCTTACAGACTTACGAATACATTCTATCGTCTCTCAGATGCGGAGAGGCAACATTCGGACCTCATAGATGCTGTGCATCAGCTGACGGATGCTTCGGATTATCTGACCGAATGTGTACAGAGATTTACCATAAGCGGTGACCAAAGATTTCTTGATGAGTATTTTACCGAAGCTTTCGAATCGAACAGACGAGAAGAAGCCATCTCGAGAATGGAAAATAATGAGAGCAACGGGCCTGCCCTTGAAGAACTGAAAGAGGCGATGTTTCATTCCGTAAGCCTCATGGATCTTGAATACTATGCCATGAAGCTGGTGATCGAAGCCAAAGGTTATACGGATTATCCCGATGTGCTGAAGGATGTGGTCTTATCCGAAGAGGATATGGCACTGTCTTCCGAAGATAAGATCAGAAAAGCTACGGAACTTGTACTGAACGATGATTATTATGATCAGAAGGATATTATCAGGGAGAGTATGCATGAGAGCTTAAATGAGATAGATAAACTGATGAAGAGTGTCATGGACGAAGAACTTGATATGCTTCACAGGGAACTCAATTTTGTACGTATTGTCATAATTATTCAGGCTGTTTCCATCCTGATAATGGTAAGACTTACATCCATACTCGGAATTAATCCGGTATTAAAAGCGGTGGATAATATCAAAGCAGACAGCCCTATTCCTGAGGTCGGAGCCAATGAATTCAAGTATCTGGCTCAGGCATATAACAAAATGTACCATAAGTACAGATCAAGCTTAGAGCATCTGAATTATAAAGCATCCCATGATGAACTTACCGGCGCATATAACCGTGCCGGATATGATCTGCTCCTTGAAAGCATAGATCTGGACACAACATATATGCTCTTGCTCGATGTTGATAATTTCAAGACCATTAATGACACATACGGTCACGAGGTCGGCGATGAGGTTCTCAAAAAACTTGTGCATGTGCTGAACGGAATATTCCGTGATGATGACCATATCTGCAGGATCGGCGGAGACGAGTTTGTTGTTTTCATGGTTCACTCTGCGGCGATAAAGAAAAATCTCATTGCCACAAAGATCGAACAGATTAATAACGAGCTTGAAAAAACAGAAGACGGATTGCCGCCCATATCCATAAGCGTCGGAATAGTAAACGGTAAGGATGCCAGGGACAAAGAAGATCTTTTTGAAAAAACCGACGCTGCAATGTATCGGTCCAAGAAAAGCGGAAAACGCACATATTCATTTAATGATTAAGTGTGGATATATGTGTCTGAATTGAGGTTACGGATATGTTTTCATACATTACTTTTCCGGAAGGAAGATCGAAAGTACTTACCATGAGCTACGACGATGGTCGCGAGCATGATAAGAGACTTGTGGAACTTTTCAATAAATATGGTATCAAAGGTACTTTTCATCTGAATTCCGGATGGATGGATCCCGAGCTTGTGAAGATGCGTAAAGAGGCTGTTAGGCTGTATGAGGGGCATGAGATAGCTACCCACAGTCTTACTCACCCGACTCTTACAAGACTTTCCGATACAGCAATTGTAAACGAGATACTGGAAGACAGAAAAAATCTTGAAAAACTCACCGGAAGGATCGTGAGAGGACATTCATATCCCAACGGTGCTTATAACGAGAATGTAAAACAGATCCTTAAAAGTCTCGGCATAGTGTATGCCAGAGCCGTTTCTCCTACGGATGATTTTGAGATGCCTGAAGATTTTCTCGAGTGGCACCCAACATGCCACCACAGTGATCCAGGTCTTATGGAAAAGGTAGAGTGGTTTTGCGGATTTGATAAGGCCCAGTATCTTAAGCTTTTCTATGTCTGGGGTCACAGCTATGAATTCGACAGAGATAATTGCTGGAACGTGATAGAAGAGTTCTGCAAATACATGTCGGGGCATGACGATATATGGTACGCAACAAATATCGAGATCGTTGATTATATGACTGCTGCAAGAGGTCTTATATGGTCAGCAGACGGAACTCATGTTTACAATCCGTTTGCAGCCGATGTATGGATCAGAAAGCTGTCGGATGAAGGTCCGGAAATGGGAGATGTGATAAAAATCCCCGGCGGTAAGGGAATTACGGTCATTTGACAAAGTATCTGCGTTTCTGTAGTATTATTTACTATATGCAGGCTAAAGCCTGTAAATCTGTTACCGGTAATAGGAGGAATTTTTTTACACTTATATGGACAGTTCCGGCCCCATACAAATTATTACACTTATAATTCTAATATTCTTATCAGGTTTTTTCTCTTCGGCGGAGACGGCTTTTGTATCGTGCAACAAAGCACGTATCAGAAGTCTTGCGGATGACGGCGATAAAAAGGCTGCCAGAGTTCTTCGCATACTCGAAAAAGGTTCCAAACTACTCAGCACCGTGCTGATCGGCAATAATATCGTTAATCTGTCGGCATCGGCTATTTCTACCGTGCTTGCGACGGATTATTTCGGCATGCCCGTAGGCATAATGACCGGTATTCTTACTTTTGTCATCCTGATAATCGGTGAGGTTGTTCCCAAGACCTGGGCTACCGTATCAGCAGACAAGATGGCACTTAACTACGCCAGGATCATTCAGATCCTTATGGTTGTATTTACCCCCATTATTTTCGTGGTTAACGGTGTTGCCAAGGCCATCCTTTTTGTAATGCGTATTGATGCCGACGGAAAGCCCGATGCCATAACCGAGGATGCCATCAAGACATATGTTGATGTAAGTCATGAGGATGGCGAGATCGAGCCCGAAGAGCGCGATATAATATACAATCTGTTTGATTTTACCGACCATGTTGCCAAGGATATCATGATCCCCAAGGTGCGTATGGTCAGCGTTGACGTTAATTTTACCTATGATGAGGTTTTGGATGTCTTCAAGGAGTGCATGTACACGAGACTTCCGGTATACGAGGATGAAAAAGAAAACATCATAGGCGTTATAAATATGAAGGACTTTATAGCTCTTGAAGATCATGAGAACTTTAAAGTCAGGGATATCATGAGAGAAGCACTTTATACTCATGAATTCAAGAAAACTCAGGATCTTCTTGCTCAGATGCGTAAGGAGACCTCAAATATCGTATTTGTCCTTAATGAGTACGGCACCATCGAAGGTATGATCACCCTTGAGGACCTTCTCGAGGAGATCGTCGGTGAGATAAGGGATGAGTACGACGAGGATGAAAAAGAGCTCATTCAGAAGGTGGAAGACGGAAAATACATCGTTGAGGGTGCCTTAAGCCTTGATGATTTTAACGAAGCCGTGGGAACCAATCTTACCAGTGAGGAATATGATTCCATCGGAGGTATCGTGATCGAACACCTTGACCACCTGCCTCAGGACGGCGAAGAGGTTGTTCTGGAGGACGGAACGGTTCTTAAGGTCCTCGGAATGGACCAGAAACGTATCGAAGAGGTTGAGATCACACTTCCCGAGCCGGCAGAGGAAGAGCTTCAGCAGGGCGAAGAAAAGGAAGAAACAGCTGAAAAAGCCGAATAAAGCATGTGAAAACGGGGACGTTTCTTTATGGGCAGTGAATAATTGCCAATAAAGGAACGTCCCCTTTATTAGCGCCCGGTGTCACCGTAAACATTGCTTTTTCATTAAATAGGTAGTAATATTCTAATGTTTGGTATTTAGTACTTATATTTGAAAGGAAAAAACAGATCATGAAGAAAAGTAAGGCGGCTCTTGTCATTCTTATAGTTCTGCTCCTGACTCTCGGAATAGGCTATATGGATATCTGGGGCTACGACGGAAACGGCGCAGGAAATGCGTCCGATATCAAACTCGGACTCGATCTTGCGGGCGGAGTCAGTATCACTTATCAGGTAGTGGGAGAAGAAGCACCTTCCGATACCGATATGGCGGATACAATTTATAAGCTTCAGCAGAGAGTAGAAACCTACTCCACCGAGGCTCAGGTATATCAGGAAGGCTCCAACAGAATTGCCATTGAGATTCCCGGTGTATCGGATGCAGAGTATATTCTTGCTCAGCTCGGCCGTCCCGGAGCTCTCTATTTTATCTCACAGACAGATTCTCAGGGTAACCAGAACTATCAGTCATCTTATGTAATGAATGATGAGGGCGGTTATGAAGAGAAGACTGTTCTTACCAAGACCATTGAAGAGCTTGAGGCAGACGGTTCAATAGTTATCACCGGTACCGATGTTGCGGATGCAAGAGCGGTTACCCAGCAGGATAACATGCAGAACAACCAGTATGCCGTTTCTCTTAACCTTACTCCCGAAGGTTCAACAAAGTTTGCCGAGGGAACTCAGAGAGCGGTTGATAACGGATATGAGACCATCGGAATTTATTATGACGGAGAGGTTATAAGCTCTCCCCGTGTAAATGAGCCTATTCTCAACGGACAGGCTTCAATTACCGGTTCCTTTACTTATGAGGAAGCGGAGAATCTTGCGTCCACCATCCGTATCGGCGGACTTAATCTTGAACTCGAAGAGCTTCATTCAAAAGTGGTTGGTGCTCAGCTCGGTGTAGATGCGATCCGTACTTCACTTAAAGCAGGTGCGATCGGACTTGCGATCGTTGCCGTATTCATGATCATTGTATATTTCATTCCCGGTCTTGCATCAGCGATCGCACTTTGTTTCTATGTTGTACTGATCGTGCTTCTTCTTATCGGATTTAACGATGTACTTACACTTACCCTTCCCGGTATTGCAGGTATCATCCTTTCTATAGGTATGGCGGTTGACGCAAACGTTGTCGTATTTGCCCGTATCAGAGAAGAACTCGGCAAGGGCGAAAGCGTAGAAAGTGCTATCAAAACCGGTTATGCCAAGGCACTTTCCGCAATTATCGACGGAAACGTTACAACCCTTATCGCAGCTGTTGTGCTTCTTGCACTCGGACCCGCAAATGTTAAGGGATTTGCTCAGACACTTGCACTCGGTATTGTTGTTTCAATGTTTACCGCACTTTTCGTTACCAAGTGGCTCATGCAGGCATTCTATGCACTCGGACTTAAGAATGTTGCGCTTTACGGTAAGGGCAGGGAGAAGAAGCCTGTCGATTTCCTTTCCAAGAAAGCCGTATTCATTGTTCTTTCCGTGGCAATTATCGTTGCGGGATTTGTATTCATGGGAGTGAACAAGTCTTCCGGCAAGGGAGCACTCAATTACTCACTTGATTTCGTAGGCGGAACCGCTACAACCGTAGATTTCAACGAATCACATACACTTCAGGATCTTACCGATAATGTTGTTCCTAAGATAGAAGCCATAACCGGAAGCAACGTTCAGGTTCAGACCGTTCAGAATACCAATGAAGTAATCTTCAAGACTTCTTCACTTGAGTCTTCGGTAAGAACCGCTCTTGAGGATATGTTTGTAAATGATTTTGGAGTTCAGAAGGAAAGCATCCAGACCGAGACCATTTCCTCAACCATCTCCGATGAGATGAAGAGAGATACCATTATCGCGGTTATCGTAGCAATCCTCTGCATGCTTGTTTACATCAGAGTAAGATTCAAGGATATCCGCTTCGGTTTCTCATCCGTACTTGCGCTTGTACATGACGTTCTTGTAGTGCTTGCATTTTATGCTGCTGCAAGAGTATCCGTAAGTAACACCTTCGTAGCTTGTATGCTGACCATCGTAGGTTACTCCATCAACGCTACCATCGTTATATTCGACCGTGTACGTGAGAATATGGCAAATGCGGGAAAGAGCGATATAAAGGCTATTGTAAACAAGAGCATCACTCAGACTCTTTCAAGAAGTATCTTCACCTCACTGACCACCTTCGTAATGGTTGCGCTTCTTTACTTCCTCGGCGTATCCAGCATCAAGGATTTCGCACTTCCTCTTATGGTCGGTATCGGATGCGGATGCTATTCATCGGTATGTCTTGCAGGTGCTTTCTGGATCATTCTTTCAGAGAAATTCCCTGCCAAGAAAAAGGCGTGATCTGAAAATAATACATTTAAGCAGGGGTGAAATTTCACCCCTGCATTTTTTTATAATATTTTTGAAGTGACAATGGAGGTACTAAATATGAGCTATACGGATAATAAAGTTAAGGTAACGGTTATCGAAAGCCATTGTCCCAAATACAAACCCGGAGATGTTATCAGGTTTAACGGTGCGGAGCTTGATAAAGAAAACAGCGACAGGGTGTGTATGGTTGCCATGCAGGCAATATATCCCTTTATCTATG
>JAEEGI010002830.1_pt1 | contig 41993 bp, 31 predicted proteins | sample 8958751 | NCBI WGS metagenome assembly JAEEGI01 (sample SAMN16246545, study PRJNA631951) | gut metagenome | biome: gut microbiome; feature: rumen; material: KS-attached | host: Bos | place: Iran: Karaj | collected 2018-10 | reverse complement strand
TAATTATTTTATTCAATTACATAAACTTGTTCAATTGATTGCCGATAAACAGAGAGATGAAAAGTATTGTTGTTTTTTTTGATGATAATAATGTTAGCCGCCAGAATGAAGCTGTTTTTGACGGAAAATCTGCAGTTGAACTTAGCTTGGCATGGGCAAAAAGCCTTTCTGATTCTGTTGTTACAGTAAAAGCCGAAACAGTAACAGAACTTCTTGAAAAAATAAAAGCTGCCTGTGACGAAAAAGGTGCAGATTATGTCATCTATTCTTATAATGACTTGCCGTTTTTGAATAAACCGCTTACAGAAGAGCTTAAGCAGACTCATGAAAAATACAGTGCAGAATATACATTTGCAGACGGGTACCCTTATGGTTTTTCTCCTGAGCTTATTGATAAGGGAACTCTGGGAATACTTTGCGAGCTTTCAAAAACAGTGCAGGAGAGCGAAGGTAAAAAGCCTGTTTGTCGCGAAAGCATTTTTAATCTTATAAAAACGGACATCAATTCTTTTGAAGTAGAAACAGTTCTTGCTCCGGAGGATTTCAGACTTTTCAGATTTGCTTTTCATTGCGGAAAGAAGGAAAACTTTATTGCGTGTGAGCGTCTTTTTGAAGCTGTAAAAGCAGGCGGTACGGGAAAAAATGATGCAACTGGTGCAATTGGGGACATTCCTGCACTTGAACTTTCACAAATTGCAGCTAAAAATCCTGGAATAATTAAGACTGTCCCTGGTTTTTACAATATTCAGATTGCAGATAACTGCCGTGGAACCTGCCTTTACTGTCCTTACGGAGCCTGCTACAAAGAAAAAAATGGAATTACTCCTGAAAAATCAGACAGGGTAATGAAGTTCGAAGATTTTTCAGCTCTTGCAGATAAAATTGCACAGTTCAGCGGAGAAGCGGTAATAGGACTTTCTGCCTGGGGTGAACCGCTTAAGCACCCTGACGTTTTGAAAATGATTGAAAAAGTGCTTTCTTACAAAGGACTTTCGGTTTTCCTTGAAACAGATGGGCTTGCGGTTGACGAAACGCTTTGTACAGCTCTTGCAGAGCTTGTAAAAAATGCTGAAGAACGAACTAATGGCTGGCAGAAGATAATGGTTGCAGTTTCTGTAGATGCATTTACAGCCGAAACGTATAAGAAAATGCATGGAATAAGCGGTAATTCAGGTGAGAATGGGGGAGATAATCCTTTTGAAAAAGCAGTTGATTCAATAAAACTTCTTTCGCAGGCCTTACCGGGTGCTGTTTACCCTCAGTTTGTACGTACAAATGATAACGAAGAAGAGCTTGAAAGCTTTTTCAGATACTGGAATGAAAAATCAAACGCTTCGGGTGGAAATCAGATCATCCAGAAATATGACGATTTTGCAGGACTTCTTCCTGAATGTAAACCGGCAGACTTGTCGCCGATTGAGCGTAATGTGTGCTGGCATTTGCGCCGCGATATGACAATTCTTTCAAACGGGGACATTCCTTTCTGTAAAGAGTATGTTCTTTCAGGAATAATTGGAAATGCTTTTAAGGAAGATTTGGAAACAATCTGGAAAAAAACGGATTCTGTTTTGCTTGAACAGATGAATAATCAATATAACGGAAAATGCAGGGATTGCGATGAATACTATACCTATTGCTTTTGATGAACATCAGATAAACAGAACTATAATTGGTGACTGGACAAATACATCTCCGGAAGCTCTGAATATTTCAGTAATCATGCTGATTGATGGTGGAACTCATTTTAAGGTTAATGCATTTGATAATCTTCTAAGCTGCAATTTTGATTCAATTATTGCAATAGAAAAAAGAAATGATACATTCTCAATTGAAGAAATTGCTAAAAGGTATCCGAAGGTAAAGTTTATTATTCCAAAAGAAGAAACAACCGAAGGCGAAATGATAAATCTTGCTATGGGCGAAATAACTTCTGAATATGTATTGGTATTAAAAGATACTCTTAACATCCCCCAGAATATGATAAATAAGAATCTTGCACAAAAGCTTATACAAAAAGGTGATTATTGTATTGTTCCAAGGCTTTTAGATAAAAATAAAAACGGACTTTCTACGCATTATAATCCTTGTGCAGAAAAATCTCATTTTGTGATAGATTCTTCTTTTGTAGTAAGTGAAGGTGTTCAAACGTTATATCCGTTTGATTTTATTGCACTTTATAATAGAAAAAAGTTTATAAGGCTTGGAGGCTTCGATTATACAATAAAATCTCCTTACTGGCAGAATCTTGACCTTGCATTACGCTCCTGGCTTTTTGATGAAAGAACAACACTTACTACAATGCTTCAGTTTTCTTATGTAGATGAAGTTCCTCTGGAAGATAGAACTGTAAATATTGATTATTTGCGTTATTACCTTAAGAATGAGGTTCCACGCATCAACAATGGAGAAGGGTATTTAAAGCATGGTTCTTTCTTTAAGTTTTATAAGCAGTCTACCTGTGGTTATATGGAAGCACGAAGACAATATAAATGTGCAAAAGAATGGGTAAAAGCAAATAAATATAGATTTAAAAATGATTTGATGGGATTTATACAGGGATGGTCACAATCAGATGAAAACTAAGCGTACGGTTATTGTTCAGTGCAGATTATCCTCAAACCGGTTGCCGGAAAAAGCAATAAAAATGCTAGGCGGCAAACCTGTGCTTGCGTGGGTTCTTGCGGCTATGCATAAAATTAAGGCAGACAGGTATTTTGTCGCTACCGATGAGGCTTCTTATCCTATACTGAAGAAAATCTGTGATGAAAATGATTTTGAATGCTTTGCGGGCGATTTGGATAACGTCCTTAAGCGTTTCTGCGACTTGATTACAAAAATAAAAGGCGAAACTATAATCCGCGCTACTGCCGATAATCCATTTTTGTTTTACGAAGCTGTAGAAGCAAGTGTACTTGAGTTTGAAGAAAGAAACAAAAAAAAGATTGTGTGCGATTATCTTACTTATACAGGCCTGCCGCATGGTTCTGGTGTAGAAATCTTCAATGGAAAATCTCTTTTGCAGGCTGCTTCTCAAACAGATGACCCTTACGACAAAGAGCATGTTGGTCCTGCTTTGTATAATCATAAAGATAAGTTCAACTGCGAGTTCATAAAGGCACCATCACGTTTTTATCATCCTGAGCTCAGAACAACAATAGATACATATTCTGATTATCTGAGGGCTGTCTCCATTGTAAATTATCTTTCAGATAAGAACATTAAGGAACCATACAGTACAGAGCAGATTCTTGAAGCCTGTACTTCTTCTTACGTGCAGAATCCTATTGTTTTCGTGCCGTCGGTAAAAAAAGGACAGGGAACAGGGCATCTTCACCGCTGCATAAAGGCGGCAATTGATTCAGACAGCTTTGTTTATATTCCAAAGGATTATACGCTTGGAGAAGTGCCGGAAATAGTTGGCGGTTACTTAAAAACGGGGCTTAAAGAGGTTCAGATTATTGATTCGTTGCCGGATGATACTTTTAAGCCTGTTATTGTAACCGATTCTTTTTCTCTTTCTGCAGAAGAAATTGAAGTTTATTCTAAGGCAAAAGCCTTGATTTCTATTGATGAAGGCTCTGAATACTCTGATTACAGCGATTTTCTTATTGATATAATTCCGTCTTATAAGCTTAAAAGAAAGGCAAACCTTACGGAAACAGGCTTTATTGAATTGCCAAAAAATGTGCGGGCTGAAAAGCAGCTGGAGTTCAATAAGATCTTAGTCTGCCTTGGTGGAGAAGATCCTGCCGGGCTTACAATTCCTGCGGCAAATAATCTGAGCAGGCTTTATCCGGGGGCTGAAATTAAGGCTGTAGTTTCGGGGACTGCAGAAGAGATAAAAAAAATTACAAGCGGTAAGACAAAAATTGATAATATTGAGTTTGTTGAGCCAATCAAAAATCTTAAAGAAAAGCTTTATGAATACGACCTGGTAGTAACTCACTATGGACTTACAGCTTTTGAAGCGAGTGGAGCGGGGTGTGCAGTTCTTCTGCTGGGAAGCTCTAAGCTTCACGAAAAGCTTGCAGAAAAATATGATTTTGCCTTTGTTCCTGAAAATGGATTAAACGAAAAGAATATGAGGGACAGTCTTTCTTCGGAAAAGGTGTTCCCGAGTCTTCATTTTAATAAAGGGGACAACCTTCTTGGAAAATATGTAAAGACTATTGCTGCAGGAAGCAGAATGAATTGCCCTGTGTGCGGTCATAAAGAAAATAAGCTTGACCCGGTTATTTCAAGAAATGCTTCAAGAACTTACAGACGCTGCTCTGAATGCGGGCTTGTTTATATGTCCTTTACGACAGAGCCTGACAAAAAGTATCAGAAATCATATTTCTTTGAAGATTATAAAAAACAGTATGGTAAAACTTATCAGGAAGATTTTGATTCCATTAAGAACCAGTGTTTCCGCAGAATTGGTGTTATATCAGAATTAAAAACGGAAGGAAGCTCAAAGAATGTGCTTGATATAGGCTGTGCATATGGTCCGTTCCTTGCTGCTGCCGGTGAAAGAAATATGAATCCGTTTGGAACAGATATTTCTGAAGATGCAGTTAATTATGTAAAAAAAGAGCTTCATTATCCCGCAAGCTGTTCATCATTCCCTGAAATTGATACAGTTTCGGAGTTTGGAGTTTCGCATTTTGATGTTGTTACAATGTGGTACGTAATCGAGCATTTTAAGAATCTGGACAGCGTACTTAAGAAAATCAGCTCAATCTTAAAGGTTGGGGGAGTTTTTGCATTTTCAACACCATCTGCCGAAGGTGTAAGCGCTAAGAATAATCCGGATAACTTTTATACAATAAGTCCTTCCGATCATTATTCGGTGTGGGAGCCTTCAAAAGCACAGCGCATATTACAAAAATACGGATTTACCGTAGAAAAAATGGTTTCAACTGGTCATCATCCTGAAAGATTTCCGTCCATACAGAAATCTGGTGCTAAAAAAGGCAGCCTCAGATGGATGGCGGTAGATAAGCTTAGCCGGATGATGAATCTTGGAGATACAGTTGAGATTTATTGCAGGAAAATAAAATGATGAACGATACAATGTCTGGTAAAAATTGCAAAAAAAACTGTTTAATTCTCGGAGCCGGGCTGATGCAAAAGCCTGCAATTCTTGCTTCAAAATCACTTGGTCTTACAACTGTTGTAATTGATGCAGATGATAAAGCCGTTTGTATACCGCTCGCAGACAAGTTTTATAAAATTGACTTAAAGGCTAAGGACAAAATTGTTGAGCTTGCAGAACAGCTGGAAAAAAACGGTGGATTAAAGGCTGTTTTTACAGCGGGGACAGACTTTTCTGCTTCCGTGTCTTATGTATGCGAAAAGCTTAATTTTCCTGCACACAGTTACGAGGCTGCCCTGAATGCAAGCATAAAAACAAGAATGAGGCAGTGCTTTGCAGATAAAGGTGTGCCTTCACCAAAGTTTACTCAGATTACAAAAAATGATTTAACAGACAAAGCAACTGCAGAAGCCTTTTTGCAGAAAGTTAAAAATATGATGGATTTTCCGTTAGTCGTAAAGCCTGTAGATAATATGGGGGCACGTGGTTGCCGTATGGTCCGCTGTGAAGCTGAATTTATAACTTCCGCTGAATGTGCAGTAGAAGCATCCCGGTCCGGTAATGCAATTGTAGAAGAATATATGGATGGTCCCGAATATTCAATTGATGCACTTGTTTATAATGGAACAATGACAATCACCGGTTTTGCAGAAAGACACATCTATTATCCGCCTTATTTTATAGAGGTGGGGCACACAATGCCGGCTATTCTGGACAAAAAGGTTCACGATGAGCTTATTTCCGCTTTTGCCGATGCAGCGAAATCTCTGGGACTCACCTGTGGCGCGGCAAAAGCCGACATCAAGTACACAAAAAAAGGACCTATGATTGGTGAAATTGCCGGCAGGCTTTCAGGCGGTTACATGTCGGGCTGGACTTATCCTTATGCTTCAGATTTGAATCTTACAAAACAGGGGCTGCTTATTGCTTGCGGCGAGAAACCGGAAGAGCTTGTAAACAGACGAATACCGGTTGATTATGTTAATTACACTGATTCCACCGCCGGTAACAATCAGGTTTGTAATCAGAATCACACAAAGCCATACGAGCTTTTTGAAATATCTTGTGTACGTACAAGTGCAGAACGTGCCTGGATTTCAATTCCGGGAACTGTTGAATATATAGAAAACATTCAGGACTATACCGATAAGGCAATCTGCGATGTTCTGCCTCGTGCAACAGTCCAGCTTGGAAGCGAGGTTGATTTTCCAAGAAATAATGTGCAGAAATGCGGAAACATTATCAGTACAAGCAATAACCGTGAAATTGCAATTGCTGCGGCTGAAAATGCTGTTTCAAATATCTTTATTACACTTAAACCGAATGACGCGCGTACCGAAAAGTTTTTGAGCGGAGTTTCTGCTGATGATGAAGATAAGTTTCCGCCTTCTGCATTCGGGGAAATGGATACCGGGGAGGCGGCGGCTGTGGAAGGAGTGATTCCTGCAAACACAAGTGTTGCGGCCTGTATTCCTCAGGTGTTGAAGACCGAAAAGTGGGCGAATAAAACAGACTGGAATTACAATACGATTTTACAGTCAGCCCAAAAGTTTGACGTTTTAAGGAAAAATCATCCTGAGCTTGATGCTAAAAGCTTCTGGAAATATGTTCTGCGTGGCGGCATTCAGGCTGCAGTGTATTATTCTGATTCTGTTGGAAAAGGGGTTTGATAAGAATAGGGTGGTAAGAATATGAAAAAATATCTGGCTATATTGTTTTGTTTAATAACTTTTTCTTCCGCTTTTGCGGCAACTGATTCTTCTGCATCAGGTAATGTTTCTCTTTTGAAGACCGCTAAGGAAATGGGTATAACAGTTTTCTGGGATTCACTTTCGGAAACAGGCCTGCTGGAAAAAAACGGACATCAGATGACTTTCAGAAAAAATGACGGAATCATCCTTCTTGATAATCTGCGTGTAATGATGACCGACCCGCCTGTAATTAAAAACAATGAGCTTTATGTTACAGACCGCTTTATTGAAGATGCAACAGCATTTTTTACCGAAGAGGATGATGAAGATTTATTCAAAGTAGGCGCAATCCTTATTGATGCAGGTCATGGCGGTAAGGATCCGGGTGCACTTAAAACGTATGATGTGGGCGGTAAAAAAGTCACAATTCAGGAAAAGGATATAAACCTCAAGGTTGCAAAAATGCTTTATGAGCGCCTTAAAACAGCGTATCCCGAAAAGCAGATAATCCTTACGCGCAGTACAGATGTTTTCCTGTCCCTGAGCGAACGAACCGATATTGCAAACGCAGTTAAAGTCCCGGATAATGATGCAATTCTGTTCATATCAATTCACGTAAACTCATCACTTAATAAATCATCTTCCGGTTACGAAGTATGGTATCTGTCACCAGGCTACAGAAGAACCGTTCTTGATAAAACTGCCGTTGATGATGATAAATCACTGTTCCCAATCCTTAATTCCATGATGGAAGAAGAATATACAACAGAAAGTATAATGATTGCCCGCTTTATTATGGACGGACTCCAGGCACAGATTGGTAATCAGTCAAAACCAAGGGGAATAAAAGCAGAAGAGTGGTTTGTAGTAAAAAATGCAAATATGCCGAGTGTTCTTATAGAGCTTGGTTTTGTTTCAAATCAGGAAGAAGCAATGCTTCTAAACAACGATACATACTTGAAAAAAGCTACTCTTGGAATATATAATGGAATCAGTGCATTTATAACACATTTTGAGCGTTCTAAAGGATTTACATCTGCAAATGAATAAATTAAAAAGTAAGTCGAAAAATAAAGTTTTCATAATCTCAATAATAGTTGTATTTCTTTTATCTCTTGTTTTGTCTTTAATCCTGTATGCACGAAAGGATTATGGCACAAGAAGAACTTTTATTTTCCCGTCTGTTGATGAAGGCAAATACATTGTAGAGACAAGATATCTTACAAAAAATCCGGAAAAAAGTGATATAAATTATTACATTGATGAGCTTCTTCTTGGTTCTGGTACCGAAAGGACTAAACTCTTGTTTACAGCTGGAACTTCAAATCTTTCCTGCTTTGAAAGAGAGGGTGTGCTCTATCTTAACCTTTCAGATACTCTGCTTAAGATGGGTGATAATGTAATAGAGATAGAGGAAGGGGCAGAGCTGCTGGCAAAGAATGTATTTCAGAATTTCAAGGAAATTAATGAGATAGATATATTCATTGGCAGTAAATTTGCATATAAAAAAGAAAAAATAAAAACGAGTGACAAATAAAATCGTTGACAAAATTTGGTAGTTATTGGATAATAGTTTTTATACAAGGCTACATCGAATTCGTATATAAAAAAAGGAGCTTCAAGATGAAGAAGACTTTTGGTTTATTTGCAACTGCTATGTTGCTGCTTGGTGGCGTTGCTTTCGCAGAGCAGGCTACGCTTATTGATTTTACTCTGTTGGATGCTGATTGTGTTTACGACGAAAAAGCAGAAAAAAACACACAGAACTCACGAACTGTAATGGATTATTCTGTTAGTGCCGGAGCAACTTATACTGATCAGCAGAAAGAACTTATGAAGACTTCTCTTGTTCTTCCAGAGTGGGAAGTTGTTCTTAATTCTTCCGCTAAATCTGTTTCAGCATTGGCTGATTCAACAGTAGTTGCAGCACCTGTTAAAGATACTGCAGATGTTCCTTTCGCAGGAAAGAACGTAATGGGTGTTAGAATCGTATTCCCACAGTGGGCTTCTAACGCAAATGCAAGAATCGTTCCTCCATTTGACATTCCAGCTTATGAACCGGCAGCAGCTGCTGATGAAAACGGAAACCGCCAGAAGGAAGATAAGGACGAAGATAAATCTGCATATAACACAGCTGACAATCCTTCATTCGAAGGTTACCTTTTCGAAGGTGGATACGGTGTTGTTAAGAATGTTGGTACAATTAAATCAATTCAGGTTGCTACAATGGGTATGAACTTCCCACACGGACTTTATGTTCGCCTTGCAGACAACGATGGAATTGAAAGAAGATACTTTATGGGTTACCTCGGATTCGATGGTTGGAAAGAGCTTAAGTGGAACAACCCACAGTACATTTCTGAAATCCGTAACAGAGAAATCCGCGTATATCCAATCTATCCTCGTGGAATGCCTTATGTTAAGTTCACAGGATTTGAAATCACACGTGATGCAGCTCACATTGGTGGAGACTTCATCGGATACTTCAAAGACGTAAAGATTATCTATGACAAGGCTATTCTTGTAAGTGACCGTGACATTGCTGATGAAGACCTCTGGGGAATCATTGGTAAGAAAGAAGACGAAAGACAGGCTCACGAAATGTCTAAGTTCGGTACAAAACAGGTTAACCGCTATCTTGAAAGAGCTAAACAGAACACAGAGGAAGGCTTCACAACAAGCTTGAACGAAGACGGTTCTTCTAACGCTCAGAGCACAAGAAGTTCTGGAGCTACTGTTTCAGACGATGCTAAATAATAACTGACATACCGTTAGTTTTAAGAAAGCACTTTAAATCATAAAGATTTAAAGTGCTTTTTTTTTAACCAAAACCGTTTTATACTTATAGTATGAGCGAAACAAACATTATCATTTCTAAAGAAAAAACAAAGCAGCTGTATGAGTCGTATTCGGAATACTTCACCGAAATAATGAACAATATAATAAAAATCCTGCAGGAAAAAGTTAAGCTTATGTCGCAGCCTACCTATAAGTGCAGGGTAAAAAGCTTTAACAGCTACTATAAAAAAATCCTTCGTGTAAAACCAAAAATCGATGAAGACCAGAAAACACTTATCTGTCTTACCGATATGCTTGGAATAAGAATGATTTGTGCTTTTCTTGAAGATATAAATCTTGGCCTGGAACAGATTAAAAAAATATTTGATATAAAAGAAGTAGAAGTAAAGGGAGCAGAAAAAAAGTTCAGCGAGTTTGGTTATGAATCAATTCATGTTCTTATAAAGATCCCGGAAGAATGTATGCCACCACTTACCGGTAAATATAAAGACTTAGCTCCTTTGCCGGAAAATGTTGTCTGCGAAATCCAGATTCGAACAATCTTACAGGATGCCTGGGCAGAAGTTGAACACGAGCTTATATATAAAACAGAGTTTAATCCTTTTGATATTCCTCTGCGCCGAAAGCTTGCTTCTCTTAATGCTTCACTCACACTTGCGGACATAACCTTCCAGGAAATCCGCGATTACCAGAAAAAGCTTCAGAAGGAAATTGAAGACAGGCGAAGGTCTTTTTATTCAATGGCAGATAATCTTCTTAACGAAAAGGTTGAAAAGAATATAAGTGGAAACATTAACCGTGTAACACCTTTCATTCAGGGAACAATCGACGATTTACTGCTGCACGCAATCCATGCCCACAACGAAGGCAACCTGCAGGAAGCAATCGATACTTATACAAAAATACTCGAAGCCGTTCCTGAAAACGACAAAAATGTTATAGCTGTAATCAGCAAGCATCGCGGTATGGCTTATTTTTCTATGAATAAGTTTGAAGAAGCTCTTGAAGATTTTGAAAACAGCCTTAAGTATGATCCTAATGCATACAGAACGTATTATTACCGTGGAATTGTTTTTTCGATCCAAAAGGATTACGAAAAAGCAATAGAAAGCTTTAATAAATCACTTGAAATAAACGAATATCAGGCACATACACATTTCCGTCGGGCAATGGCATATTTTGAGCTTAAGGAATACGAAAAATCCATGAGTGATTTGAATACTGCCATAAATCTTGGAATGGACCCGGACGAATGTCAGTCTCTGCGTGAAAAACTTGTTAAAAAGTTTGGATTAAATATGTAAAAATCGGCTTTGATGTATTGACGAAAACTGCTATAGCTGATATATTACTATAGTCAGTTCGATACTGATTATGTCTCCTTCGTCTAGTGGTTAGGACATCGGGTTTTCATCCCGACAACAGCAGTTCAATTCTGCTAGGAGATGTGATAGCCTGCTTTGCTAAGCAGGCTTTTTTTTTGGATAAAAAAAATGGACGTTTCAAAATACCTTACCGACGAAGTTATCACATATATAAAAAATGCCATTGAAGAGGCAAACGGAAACGAAGTCTTTTTTACCGGCCTTATTGATGAAAAAATGAAGGTTGTTTCGGTAAAAGTAGGAAGCCGTGGTAATGAGCATACAGTTCCGGTAAACTTTTCAGATGAAAGGGAATGTCACGTCCTTATTCATAATCATCCTGGTGGTAACCTTACACCTTCCCGTGCAGATTTATCAGTAGCAGAACGAGCCTCAGAAAATGCTAAAGGTTTTTACATAATCAATAACGAAGTAAATGATATTTATATAGTTGTTGAGCCAATAAAGCCTGTAGTTGCAAAAAAACTGGACAGGGAAGATGCGGCATTTTATATTTCAAATGGTGGTCCCCTATCAAAGCTTTCTGAATCTTTTGAAGAACGAAAGGTTCAACTGGAGCTTTTGAAAAACATTGTCGGTGCCTTCAACGAAGAAAAGCTTGGTGTATTTGAAGCCGGAACAGGAGTTGGAAAATCTTTTGCGTATCTTATTCCATCTGTTTTGTGGGCAATGGAAAACAAAGAACGTGTCATCATTTCAACAGGAACAATAAACCTTCAGCAGCAGCTTTGCGATAAAGATATTCCGGCAGTAGAAAAAATCCTGAACACAAAGATAAATTACGTGCTACTTAAGGGCCGCCAGAATTATATCTGCAAGCGCCGACTTTTCGATGCCGCTTCCATGCTCGATCTTTTTGAAGATGAAACAGACGAAATTAAAAAAATTGCAGACTGGGCAGAAACTTCGGCTACGGGCAGTAAAAGTGATTTATCATTTATGCCTTCGGAAAGTGCCTGGACCAAGGTAAACTCCGAAAGCGATGCTTGTATGGGAATGCGCTGCCCTTATAGAAATGAATGCTTTGTAATGCGTGTTAGAAAAGCCGCTGCCGATGCAAATATAATTGTTGTAAATCATCACCTTTTGTTTGCAGATATACAGTCAAGGCTTTCTGGTGCCGGTTTTGATGATGCGGCTGTTCTTCCACCTTATCGCAGGGTTGTTTTTGATGAAGCACACGGAATAGAAAATGCCGCAACAAGCTTTTTCAGCGAAAGCTTTAACCGTTTTAAGCTCAACAAGCTGATGAACCAGATGTACAGAAAGCGCAAAAACTCAGAAGCAGGCCATCTCTGTTCACTGGCAATCCTTTCCAGTAATGAAGAAAAAGCCGCAGACGCTTACGAGCTTGTTACACGAATCAAAAATGCTGTTCTTAATTACGAAATTGCAGCTAAAGATCTGCTCAATATGGAATCAACAAAAAGGCTTTTCGAAGGTACTGCTCGAGATTTTGGACCTTTCCTTGTTACAGTAGGTGAATTGTCGCGTTCTCTTGGTGAGTTTACAGATTTAATCAGGCTTATAATGGACGGTATAGATGATGATGATAAGGATATTCCATCTTACTGGGAATCTAAAATGATTTTACGCCGCCTTGATGAATATGTTCTGCTTCTAAAAAACTTTACGGTTTGGGAAGAAAAACGCGAAAACGTCTATTGGATTCAAAAGAAAAGACTCCCACCTCAAATGAATGTAGACAGTAAAGATTCCGAATACATCATAATGACAGAAACCCCGCTTGATATTTCCTTTATTATGAATAAGGGTGTTTTTGAAGAAATGCGCACGGTTGTCTGTACTTCTGCAACACTAAAAACCGGCCGTGACTTTCATTACTGGATGCACAGAACAGGCGCCGATTTGTGTTATGAAGATAAGCTTTTATTCGGTGAATATCCGTCTCCTTTCCCCTATGAAAAAAATATGCTTTTTGCAGTTACAAATGATTCTCCGCTTCCAACAGATATTGATTTTCAGCAGTACATAGAAATGGCCATAGCACGGCTGGTAGAAGCGGCGCAGGGTAGAACACTCGTTTTATTTACCTCCTACGAATCGTTAAAAAGTGCCTGCAATACAGTAAAGGCTACGTTAAAAGGTTTTTCAGGCAGAATAATGAAGCAGGGGGATGATGATAATGCAAAATTGCTCGAAGCCTTCAGACAGGAAAAAGAAAGCGTGCTTTTTGCAACCGATTCTTTCTGGCAGGGCGTAGATATTCCCGGTGAATCACTTTCGCAGGTAATTATTGTTAAGCTGCCTTTTACAGTTCCAAATGATCCTGTTTTTGTGGCAAGGGCAGAAGCAATAGAAAAACGTGGTGGTAATTCTTTTATGGAACTTAGTGTGCCAGAAGCTGTAATTAAGTTCAGGCAGGGAATAGGGCGACTAATAAGAAAGTCTGATGATAAGGGGGTAGTTGTTGTTCTGGATAGAAGGGTTTACGAAAAGAGATACGGTTCTATCTTTACAGCTTCTATGCCAGAATGTAAAAAAATCTACGAACCTCTAAGCGACGTTACAGCCCGAATCAAACGCTTTATTTTTGATTAACCAGTCTTGTCATTATCGGACTTGCTCCGATAATCTCTCCCGCAAAAAAAAACCGCCTGGCTCATGATACCAAGCGGTTTCCATTATGCAGCTAAGAATCTATTATTTGAAATCCTTAGGGCGTCTTTCAACACGTTTACATTTCTGGCATTCAGCCTGATTTCTGAGTCTGCCATTTTCAATCATTGTTTTCATTATGATTTCGCCACCGCAGTCAGGGCAAATGAATTTTTGTGTTGCAACAGTAGTACGAGAGTTTTTACTAGCTCCAGCCATATTGTGCCTCCGTTCGAATATTCGTAGAATAAATAATAATGATTAGAATTGCTTTAGTCAATACAAGTGAATGAAAGATGAGTGAAAGAACATGGAAATCAATTTTAGAAAACCTATTACACAAAAAAAGCTTCCGGTCGAGTTACGACTTTTAAAACCGCACGCTCGCGTGCTACACGCTGATGTGCCTTGTAATTATATACGTTTGCCGCTAAAGCGGCAGCACATCAGAGTGTTTTTAAAAGCCGTACCTCTCCCTTGCGCTTTTTTTTGAAATACATTTTTATAAAATTGATTTCCATGTAAACTTATTCACTTTCATTGACATAAAAAACATATTTTGTTAATATATTTGCTAGTTAACTAATTTTATTTTGGGGGTCTCCAATTGGCTAAAACTTCTGCAGAAAAACGACACGCTCAGAGCGAAGTTCGCAGACTTCATAACAAGGCTATTAAAAGTACATGTAGGACTTATGCAAAACAGTTTGTAGAGGCTGTTCAGGCAAAGGATCAGAAACTTGCTGAAGAAAAATACAGACAGCTTCAGAAAGAACTTGATAGTGCTCGCAGTAAGGGCGTATTGAAGAGAAATGCAGTTTCTCGCAAAAAGTCAAGAATGATGAATCTTTACAATGCTACATTTAATGCAGCAAAATAACTTTTCTCAAAGGAAACTTTTTGGAATCCAGTTGGAGCAAGACTTCAACTGGTTTTTTTTTATCTTTTAGTTTATAACAATCCTTTTTGTTTATTTTTTTCATTTTTGTGTTATTATATGTAATTAAGGTTTAATGGTTATGAGTAAAAATGTTACAAAGAATGATTTGGTAGACTCAATTTCTAAAAATGTTGATTGCGATAAAAAAACTATCCTTGCTGTTGTAGATTCACTTTTAGACGAAGTAAAGCATTCTTTGGTAAATGGCGATTCAATTCAATTACGCGGCTTCGGCACCTTCTCAAACAAACTCAGAAACGGAAGAAAAACCTCCCGGAATCCAAAAACCGGAGAAAAAATTACAGAGCCTTCATCTCCACACTATATTGCTGTTTTCCGCGCCGGAAAAGAATTATCAGAAGATTTGTATAATCTAAAAATAGACAGGCATGAAAAAAAATAAAAACACCTTATCTGACGCATTATTCATCATCTTCAATTTACTTATCGCAATAATTCTTTTTGTGCTGGCAAATCCTAATTTTATTACACCAAAAGGCATAAGTCTGTTTGCCTGGTTCATATATATTCCGGTTCTTTTTATAATCCACAAATCAAAATTACGGACAGTCTGGCTTACAGGTTTTTTATATGGAGGCTTGTCATATCTGCTGCTTGTATACTGGCTAAAAAATTACGATCCCTTCTGCCTTTATCCTGTAATAATTTTTTATGCAGTCTGTCTGACGCTGCTTTTCCTTGTTTTAAAGCTCACAGATATGCTTTTTAAGCGCGATGCCTGGCTTGTTCAATGGCTGATTATCTGCTCGTATGAGTATCTCAAAACACTTGGTTTTTTAGGCTTCAGCTATGGAGTAACAGCGTACACGCAGTGGAATCATCCTATAATAATCCAGATTTGCAATCTGATTGGTGTTTTCGGCTTTAATCTTTTAGTAATTCTTCCCGCCTGCATTATTTACGCCTTTATCAGAAAACTTAAAGAACGGCGTAAGATTATTTATATGATGGAAACAGACAACAGCTTTTATGACTGCAAGACGCATGTTAATTATGTTTCCGAATACGATAAAAAAGTTAAGCAGCTTGGACTAAAGCTCACCGTAATTGTTGCAGCCTTATGGTGCTGTGTATTTATTGCCACAATTATTTATGGAAAGGCAGTTACTGATGACGATACACAATCCACTGTAAAAATTGCCTTAATCCAGCATAACGAAGACCCTTTCGAAGACGGTGTAAACGTTTACAGAAAAAATATTCAAAAACTCATGGCCCTAACAGATAATGCCCTCGAAATTGTTCCTGATATTGATTTTGTTGTGTGGCCTGAAACCGCCGTTGTTCCTTCAATTGAGTACCAGTATTATACGCATAAGGATGAAGTACGCTACAAGCTTGTAAGTTCTCTGCTTGAGTATATAGATTCCAGAAATCCGGTTTTTATAATTGGCAACGGAGTTCGTACCTTTGATGAAAAAACAGGTAAGGGTAACGAAAAATATAATTCAGCACTTGTGTTTACTCCCGGCAAGAATGTACTCCCGCCAGATCCGCAGGTTTACAATAAGATTCATCTTGTGCCGGTAAGCGAATATTTCCCTTATGAAGAAATGCTTCCCCGTTTAAGCAGCCTGGTTATGAAGCACGAAAAGAATATGTGGACCCCTGGCAGCGAATATAAAGTTTTTTCTATAAATAAATCAGATAAATCAAACATAGCTGGCACTTTCAATTTTTCTACACTCATCTGCTATGAAGATACCTTTACTAATATAGCAAGACAAATGTATCTAAATGGTGCCCGTTGTTTTATAAACCTTTCAAACGACAGCTGGTCCAAAAGCGAAGCCTGCCAGTATCAGCACCTTGCAAATGCAGTATTCCGCTCGGTAGAAAACAGGGTACCTTCAGTGCGCAGTACGGCTTCTGGGCAAAGCTGCATAATAAATCAGTTTGGACAGATAGAAAAAATGGCTTCATCCTTTTGCGAAACTTATGTGGTTGGAGAAGTGCCCGTTTTTAATTCGCAAAGAAAAGCAACGCTTTATACAAAATACGGTGATGTTTCAGGTTATGGCGCAGTATTTCTGTCTGCGGCATTGTTGATAATGCGTCTCATAATCGTTATAATTATTTCTATCAAAAATAAACTTAAAAAATAGGTGCAGAATATGGCCGAAAAAGCTGAAAGAGAAAAAAGAAATACAACAACTTTTGGTTCCGAAACTGAGTTTGACGGTGTTCTCGAGTTTAAAGATAAGCTCATAATCACCGGAAAGTTTACCGGAAAAATTATTGCACCTACAGGCAATCTCGAAATTGCCAAAAATGCCACCTGCGAAGTTGAAAACATTACAGCTTCTTCAATCATTGTATCTGGCAGCGTAAAAGGAAACATGAACGCTTCTGAACGTGTTGAAATCTGTTCCGGCAGTACTGTTGAAAGTGATATTACAACTGCACGAATCAGAATTGCAAACAATGTTGATTTTAACGGTCAGGTTTCCATGCTTGAAAAAGAACCGGAAGTAAATCTGTTTTCAGTAGCTTCCTCAGAGTTCAAGCAGGCAATGGTAATCCATTCCGAAGTTATAAAATAATTTCCGCACAGGAAACAATCCCCACACATCAAACAGTTCTCTCAATCTCTTAATTTCCTCTTGACAAATGAGCATTATGTTGTATTATAAAAATATGCAAGTCAACTAGTATACAAGTATACGAGTATACAAGAATACTTGTTGTGGAGTAAAAAATGTCGAAATCACTTGAGTTCAAGCGTTATATGCGTCGTAACTGGCAGTATTACGTACTTCTTCTTGTTCCGGTTATCTATTACATTATCTTCCGCTATGTTCCAATGGCAGGAAACATTATTGCGTTCAGGCGTTATCGTGCCGGACACAGTATTTTTGGCGATGAATGGAGCGGATTAAAATATTTCAAGCAGTTCATTGGCGATAAAACCTTCTGGCGTGCATTCAGAAATACACTTTCCCTGAATGTAATTTACCTTTTGTTCAGGTTCCCGCTCACGCTGATTTTTGCGCTGCTTTTAAATGAAATACACAATATCCACTGGAAAAAGTTTGTTCAGACTGTTTCATATCTTCCTCACTTTATCTCAATGGTAATCGTTACGGGTATGATCCGCGAGCTTCTTTCTACACACGGACCAATAAACGCAATCATCAAAAACCTTACAGGCGGAACAATTTCATTTATTGCGCTGCCTGAATGGTTTACTTCAATTTTCGTAGTTTCTGGAATATGGCAGAGCCTGGGTTGGGGTACAATCCTTTACCTTGCCGCCATTTCAAACATAAACCCGTCTCTTTACGAAGCAGCAGAAGTTGACGGTGCAAATCATTTTCAGCGTGTGTGGCACGTAACCATACCATGTATTCTCCCTACAATTACAACACTTCTTATTCTTGATATTGGTGGACTTATCGGTTCTGGTGGTGCTTTTGAAAAAGTATTCCTTTTGTATAACCCTATGACTTACGAAAAAGCAGATATTATTTCTACCTTTGTATTCCGAATGGGTCTTGGTTCCGGCAATTACAGCTATGCAACTGCCGTAAATCTTTTTGAAGGTCTCTTAAACCTTATACTTCTTTCTATAGCGAACCTTACGTCTAAGAAAGTTTCAGGTTCAAGCCTGTGGTAACGCTGGAGGATGAAGATGAAAGATTTTATGAAAGGTAAAGACAATTCAAATCCAGCAGTAACAGGCGGAGTAAAGGTAAGGGAATCTGCAGGTTACCTTGTTTTTAAGTGCATAAACACAATCATTATGATTCTTGTCTGCATTGCTACCTTGTATCCGTTTTTGTATCTGGTTGCTCAGTCATTTTCTTCAGAACAGGCAATTATGCAGGGTAAGGTTGGAATTATTCCTGTAGATTTTAATCTTAAAACTTATGTTTCTGTACTGGAAAAAGGTGACTTTTTATTCAGCTATAAAAATACGCTCATTTATTCAGTATTGGGGACAGTCCTTGCAATTGTTTTAAGCAGCTGTATTGCGTATCCGCTTTCCAGAAAAGGCTTAAAGGGTGGTAAGGTAATCTTAAAGCTCATAATCTTTACAATGTATTTTGGCGGTGGTTTGATTCCAAACTATATTCTTATGCAGCGCCTACATCTTATAAATAAAGTTGCAGGCTTCATAATTCCGTCGCTGTTGAGTACTTACTATATCATCCTTATGAAATCTTTTTTTGAAGGAACACCGCACGAGCTTGAAGAAGCAGCCGAAATTGACGGACTCAGCCCGATTGGCGTTTTCATAAGGATTGTATTCCCGCTTTCCATGCCGATTATTGCCACAATGATTCTTTTCAATGCAGTAGGTTACTGGAATAACTGGTACAGTGCCTTCCTTTATCTTGATAAAAAAGAAATGTGGCCGGTTGCATACTATCTGCGTACGATTATCACCGGTGCTTCAACCTCAGCAGATCCTGGTGAAGTAAATGCAGAAAAAATGCAGATTGCAGCAAATATAAAATCATGTTCAATGGTGCTTATGGCCCTGCCAATTATTTGCATCTATCCATTCATACAGAAATATTATGTACAGGGAATGATGCTTGGCGGAGTAAAAGAATAGAAACAATCATAGAAAAAGATAGGAGGAAAATCTATGAAAAAAAATGTAGCGATTGCAGTTGCAATTACTTGTGTTGCTGCTTTGTTCACAGCTTGTACAAAGAAAGAAGCAGCAAAGGGCGGAGCTTCTGCCGGTGAAGCAAAAGGATACACATTCGGCGAAGAACAGACATTCCATTCTGATGAAAAAGTTACCTACACAATGTCTTTCAGCGATGCTTCATGGTATCCAAAGGTAGACACTTGGGAAACAGAAGGTGTATTCAAGAAGATTGAAGACAAAACAAACGTTCATCTTGCACTTACTTCTTATGATTCCGGCGACTACAATCAGAAAATCAACCTTGCAATCAACTCTGGTTCAGCAACATACATCATTCCTAAAGTATATGATGAAAACCAGTACGTAGCAGGAGGCGGTGTAATTCCTGTTTCTGATTATATTCAGTATATGCCTAACTTCAGTGCATTCGTAAAGAACTACAAAATGGATCCTGACCTTGATACAATTAAACAGAATGACGGCAAGTTCTATCGTCTTCCTGGTATGCATCAGGCAGCTCTTCAGGACTATACAATTATGGTTCGTGAAGATATTTTTGAAGCTGCTGGTTACAATATCCGTGAACTCGAAAAAGACTGGACATGGGAATCTTTGCACGATGTTCTTTTGAACGTAAAGAAATATATGGTTGGCGCAGGTCTCTGCAAAGCTGATGATTACATCTGGTCTGACCTCTGGTGCGGTGAATCTGGAAAAGGACAGGGTGGTAACCTTCTTAAATTGATGGGTGCTTCTTACGGCGTTCTTTCTGGTTGGGCAATTGAAGGCTCTAACGGTGGTATTAAGTTTGATTATAACAAGAAAGAGTTCTATTCATCTTCTATCAGCCCAGACTTCAAAAAGTTCATTACAGTTGCTAACAGCTTTGTAAAAGATGGTATTCTTGACCCAGAAACCTTTACTCAGGCTGACGATGTTGCTAACAACAAGTTCTATAACGGCGAAACAATCATTAAATCTACAAACCGTTCTACAATGGTTAACGATATTGCTTCTGTAAAGAATATTCTTGGCGACAAGGCTAAGGTTTATGTAACAGCTTACCCTTCAGGAACAAACAAGAATCTTGCTGAAACAAGCCGTCTTGAATGTGGTGTTATGATTTCTCAGAAGGCTAAAGATGAACTTGGTGAAGAAGGTCTTATTAAGATGTTGCGCTTTGTAGACTGGATGTTCTATTCTAAAGAAGGCTATACACTTACAAAGTGGGGTGTTGAAGGCGAAACCTGGCAGTATGTTGAAAAGAACGGTATGAAGGTTAAGGCTCTTCTTCCTGGCTACAAGTGTGGCGGTCTTGGAATTGGTGGTGCTGATACAGATACAGATATCCGTCTTAAGTGGGGATATGCTTGCGGTAACTATTTCTATGGTCACTCAACAGCTGAATCAACAGATAACTTTACTCCAGAGGTACAGGATTTGTATGCTCGTTATGGAAAATATAAGACAGTTGCTACAGTTGATCCAAAAGCAAAACCAACTGAAGATGAACGTGAACAGTTGAACCTTTGGGCAGTTCCTCTTATTGATAACATCAATGCATGGACACTCAAGTTCATTACTGGACAGAAAGACATCAATGCAGACTGGAATGCATACATTGATTCTTGTAAAAATCTTAACGTAGACAAGGTTGTTGAACTTACAAACAAGATTTACGCTAACCAGAGCAAATAACATGTCATTAAAAAAGCACTAGAAACAATTCCTTTTTTGTTTTCTCTATAGTTTTTTCCCGGAATCACCCCAAGCGGTTCCGGGTTTTTTATCAGTTTCTTAATAAAAAAATAATATTGACATTCCTTTATAAATGAGTAAAATTAAAGTAATCATATTTTTACAAATCTTTATTTTCTTTTGGGAACCACGGTTTCTGAAAGGAGCTTTGAATAATCGTTTAGTTTTTTATTTTTTTTGTTTATATAAATCAATAATAGTTTAAGTTGTTTTAAATCATTTTAATGAAATATTTTAATATTTATGGAGTATTTTTTTAATGGCACCATTAAGAAAGCGTCGAACAGCAGATGCAAAGGGTAGTCAGGAAAACGAGAACGAAATCCAGAATATACTGGATTTTGGTTCAAATCCTGAAAGTGAATCTACAGATAAAGAGAATCAGACTGTAGAAAGTGAAAAATCGGAAGCAGAGAATGGAAACAGCGAAGGTGAAAAACCCGCTCAGGAAGGTGAAGGTGCAGAACCTGCACGGGTGGTCGTTAAACGCCGTAGAATCGTAAAGAAGAGTGATGAAGGAGAGAATAACGCTCCGGCAAATCCTCCTGCAGAAGCCGCAGCAACTCCGGTACAGGAACAGCAGGCTCCATCATCAGAAGAACATCAGGAACATTCAAACTTTAGAAGACCATCCCAGGGAAATGTAAACCGCCAACCAAAGTTTACAAGAAAACCAAATCAGAATCAGACAAAACGAACATATCCTGCTAAATCTTATCCGGTACCGAATGCCGAAATGGCAGAAAATGCAGTTGCCGCAACCCCTGTAGTACAGCAGGAAACTTCAAGTATTGCAGAAGACAATGCTAACAAACCACGCCTTGTAATCAATGAGATGACAAAAAAATCTATGCCTGAGCTTCGTGAAATGGCAATGACTTATGGCTTTACTGCTGATGATCTTGCCCCTATGAAAAAGCAGGATTTGATTTTTGTTATTTTGAAGGCACATACAGAACACGGTGGAATTATTTTTGCTTCAGGTGCGCTCGAAATCTTACCTGATGGCTACGGCTTCCTCCGTTCTCCTCAGAACTCTTATCTTCCAGGCCCTGATGATATTTATATCAGTCCAAGCCAGATTCGTCTTTTCAACTTAAAAACAGGTGATACAGTTTCAGGTCAGACCCGTTCTCCAAAGGAAGGTGAACGTTTCTTTGCTTTGCTCCGAATTGAAACTGTAAATATGGATGAACCGCGTGTTGCACAGACTCGTGTTCCTTTTGAAAATCTTACACCGCTTTATCCTAACGAAAAGCTTCGTCTGGAAACCGTAAGTACAGAAGTTTCAACACGTATCGTAGATTTGTTTGCACCAATCGGTAAAGGTCAGCGACTTTTGATTGTTGCTCCTCCAAAGGCCGGTAAAACAATCCTTATGCAGAAAATTGCAAATGCAATTACAACAAATAACCCTGAAGTTTACCTTATCGTTCTTTTGATTGATGAACGTCCAGAGGAAGTTACCGAAATGGAACGCGCAATCAAGGGAGAAGTTATTTCTTCTACCTTTGACGAACAGGCTACACGCCACGTTCAGGTTGCAGAAATGGTTCTTGAAAAGGCAAAGCGCCTTGTAGAACACAAACGCGATGTTGTAATCCTTCTTGACTCAATCACACGTCTTGCACGTGCTTACAACCAGACAGTTCAGACTTCCGGTAAAGTTCTTTCCGGTGGTGTTGATTCTAACGCATTGTTTAAGCCTAAACGCTTCTTTGGTGCAGCCAGAAATGTAGAAGAGGGCGGTTCACTTACAATTATTTCTACAGCTCTTATTGAAACCGGCTCACGTATGGATGAAGTTATCTTTGAAGAGTTCAAAGGTACTGGTAACAGCGAAATTGACCTTGATCGTAAGCTTGCAGAACGCCGTCTTTTCCCTGCAATCAACATCAAAAAGTCAGGTACACGAAAGGAAGAGCTTCTTCTTACCGAAAACGAGCTTCAGAAAATCTGGATTTTGCGTAAAGTTCTTAATCCTATGGAAGACGTTGACATTACAGAGCTTATCCTTGACCGAATGAAGAAGTCTAAGACAAACGAAGCCTTCCTTGCCAGCATGAACGCAGGAACAGCAGGTATGGAGTAATAACAGTAATACCCATCAGACAAAAAAAATAATTGTAACAAAAGATTTTCGTGTTATAATGTATGTGAATTATACACGAAAATCTTTTTGCATTTTAAAGAATAAATATTTAAAAAAGCGAAAATATAATCGTGCATATACAACTATTTTTTGTACTCGAGGGCTAATATGGGAACATTTTTAGTAAAAGAAACAGCCACAGGAATCAAGTTTGACCTTAAGGCTGGAAATGGCGAAGTTATTGCAACTTCAGAAGTTTACAACTCAAAAGATGCATGTCTTAATGGAATTGCAAGCGTAAAGAAAAACTCCGTTGTTGCAAACATTGAAGATCAAACAGCAGAAGTTTTTGAAAATCAAAAGCATCCAAAGTTTGAGATTTATATTGACAAAAAAGGCGAATACCGCTTCCGTCTTACAGCAACAAACGGACAGATTATAGCAGTTGGTGAAGGCTATAAAGCTAAGGCCGGCTGTCTGAACGGTATTGAAAGCGTTAAGAAAAATGCTCCAGATGCCGAAATCGTAGAAGCAAAAGCATAAATCTACATGGTCCCTTAATTAATCAAAGGGACCATTTTTTTACCATTCAATAATTCCCCTCAAGTAACTCAAAAAAAATGAAAATAATAATAAAATATTTGTGCTGATTTAATTTTTCATATGTTATATAATTATGCGATTAAAAAATAAAAGGTGGACATTATGAGCAAATACATGGAAAAAGCAAAAAAACTCAGGGCAATTGAAGTCCCGCATCATAATTGTGCGCAGTCTGTGCTTATGAGTTTTACAGAGGCTCTTGGAATTGATGATGAAACTGCATTTAAAACCGGCGCCTGTTTTGGTGGTGGGATGAAATGTGGTAGTACCTGTGGTGTTGTAACCGGCGGACTTATGGTTCTTGGCTTGCTTGGAATTGACGATCCGTCAACTACACAAAAATATGTTTCTGAGTTCAAAGCACGTCATGAAGGAATGCTTGATTGTGCCGATTTACTTAGGGCAAATGCAAAAAAAGGATTGGAACGTAAGCCTCATTGCGATGCATTAGTATACGAGGCTGTAGAAGAAATAGAAAAAATTATGGCTGCAAACGGAAAATAAAAGTTCTGGAGAAAAGAATGAAAAAGAATACTATAACTAGAAATATAATCATTACTGTTTCTGCATTATTCATTATGCTTTTTACAAGTTGTGCAACAACTTTAAACCTTAATATTACACGTCCAGCTGAGCTTGATTTGAATGGTGCAACTTCCATTGCTGTATTGCCTTTTGGAACTACAGGTTTTTCCAACAAAAAGTTTACCGGTGGACGTTATCCAGTCCTGGATTTTTTTGTAAGCATGATTACAGAAGACAAGGATCAGCGTGATTTTGTTAATTATATGCATAAAACTCTTGAAGCTGATTTTGCCGGTTCTGATTACCTTAAGCTTATTAATTCTGATGCAGTAAAATCCGCTGTTGACAGAGGTTATGATTCTCCTGCTGATGTTTACGTTACCGGTAAATTGGGAAGCTTTCATTCTGAAATTAAACACGATACAAGAAAAGTTAAACATGGTGAAAAAACTGTATTAGAAGATGTTTACTACAGAAAAGCCAGTTATACTTTTGAATATCAGATTGTAGATGGAAATACGAGCCAGGTTTATTATTCTTCATATTTCTCTGGTTCTTCAACTTCTGATGCTTATGAAGAACAAAAATCTGTTCCAACAGAATTGTCTATGTTCAGAGGTAATATTGACAGCGAAATGGCTTCCATTGTACGAAAGGTACAGCCTTACAATGTAAATAAGTCGATTGTGCTTATGAAGGATAAGAGTAAAGATCCAAGAATGGAAGAAGCAAATAAGCTTGCAAAAAATGGTTCAATAGAGCAGAGTCGTGAAATGTTTGATTCTGTATATAAATCAACAGGTCTTTTTGAAGCTGGTTATAATGCAGCCGCAATACTGGAAGCTCAGGGAAAATATGAAGAAGCCAGAACTCTTGCAGAAGAATTAGTACAGAAAACCGGACACAAAAAAGCTATCCGCCTACGCGACGACATTAACTACGAAATAAATATGAGCGAAAAGCTTAAGCGCCAGAACGAAGCAAGAGGGAAATAGTTTAGAAATAGTACTACTATTGATTAAAACTTAATTTTCAATTATTATTGTTTATTATTTCTTGTGATATTATTTTTTTTATTTTTGCTGACAGTGGCGGAATGATAGAAGTTCTGTTTTAAGTTCAAGCTAGTGGCTGCTGGGCGTAATATCGGGCAAGATAACAGGAGTTATACAATGAAAAAGGGAATCCATCCTAACTACAAACTTACAAAGATTACCTGCGTTTGCGGTAACGTAATTGAAACACGTTCAACTGTTGAAAACATCCACGTTGAAATCTGTTCTGCCTGTCATCCATTCTATACTGGAAAGCAGAAGCTTGTTGATACTGCCGGACGAATTGACCGCTTCAACAAGAGATACGGTATCAAGACAGAAAAATAAGAACTGTAAAAAAGATGATTGCTTGGCAATCATCTTTTTTTTGGTCCGAATGCCTTTTACTTGCTTATTGTGATCTTCCAGCATCTGTGCGGCTTTTTGCCTTCAAAATCCTGTGGAATAGTTTTTGATGTAATATCTTCGCAGGTAAACTCAAGTCCTGCAGCAGTTTTTGGCGGAATCTTTGTAACATCAAACTTCAGCCTTTCAGAATTGGTGCTGAAATAAAGTACTCCACCCGGATTCAAAATATTAAGACAATCCTTTACAAGCTGCGGCCAGTCACGGTTTATATCCATAATGTCCTGAGTGCTTTTGCTGTTGGAGAAGGTTGGCGGGTCCAGAATGATGACATCATACAAATCTTCCGGTAAAAGCTTTCCTGATTTTGCTGCAACTGCTTTCTGTTGTAAAAAACGTACGCAATCCTGTTTTGTGTAAACATAGCGTTTTTCATCATCAAAACCGTTCATTTCCATGTTTTCTTTTGCCCAGTTCAAATACGTATTCGACAAATCAACCGATTCTACATAGCTTGCATTTCCCTGCGCCGCATAAACAGAAAAACTTCCTGTATAACAGAAAAGATTCAGCACGCGTTTTTTAGAAGTCTTGTCCCGTATTGCAGAACGGAGCGCACGGTGGTCAAGAAAAAGTCCTGTATCAAGATAAGTAGTTAAATCAATATGGAAAATCTGACCGAGCTCCTGTGTATTTCCTTCAATATGCTGGAAAGCTTTCTCTTCAAAAGCGGCGGTACTGTTTTTCTGATACTGTACTTCTGTTTTAGAAGATGCTTCATCTTCATTTTCTAAAGCCTGTTCTGTATTCTTGTTTTTGTGACTTTTATGACTGCGCATTTTCTTTACAAAATGAGATTCTTCTATACCGAGTACGCCTGCAGCTGATTCTGCCATTGCGTTAAGCCAGATTCGTTCTTCTGCATCATCCTTTTCGTAAGGGCGTTCATAAAGATAAAGAATGACATAAGTTCTGCTGCGAACTTCGGCTTCTACAGCATAATTGTTTGCCGAAAGCTGTGCATTCTGTTCGTGCATAAAATGGGCACATTCAAGCTGCGAATTGATTTCTGAAGGAAGCAGCTCGTAAACATCAAGGCTTACCGGTATTTCAGGAATGTCCCTGTCGTAAACCCTGTAGCACGAAATCCTGTTCTTGCGTGCCCATTTTTTGAGCGGTTTATATTTTTTTCTGAGCCTGTTTGCAAAAAGCTCAGCCTGATACTGTGTTTTATTTTCAATTTTCTTATCCATAAATGATATAATACCATTTTTATAGAGGATTTTTAATACTTTTAAAAAGATTTGACGAATTTCTTAATAGGAATTATCATTTTACTGTATAGTGGAGAACTTTGTATGAAAAAGAATAGATTCAGAATATTATTTATATTACCGTTGTTTATAATTTTGTTTTCTGATTGTGAAAATCCTTTAAATACAACTAAAGCTGAAAAGGTAGAAACAAAATACGAAGTTCATCACCGTCGCGAAAAAGTGGATGGTACTTTTGATAAAGAAGAGGATGAAGTAGAAATAAAGAATGGTTTTGTTGGTGATATGACAGTCGCCAGACCTTTAACAACCTCACGTTATGATGGTTTTGATCCACAGTATTATCAGCAGAAAGTAATTAGAAAAGAGCAGACAATAAAAGATGAAGAAGATAACGATATAATAGTGAGAACGACTGTAATAATAGAATACTACAGAAAAAAATATACCTATACTTTTAAAGACAATAATGAAATTATAAAAGAAATAAAGGGAAAATATGAACAGCAAGTGCCTAGAAGAGAGATTCCAACTCCAGAAAGAGAAGATGCTTTTTTTGAAAGATGGGAACCTTCTACAATACCTGAAAGCTTTTCAAGCAATATGACTTTTACAGCAGTATGGAGAAGTGCGGATGCAGATTATACTGTTCAGCATAAGATACAGAATATAAATGATAATAATTATACCTTTAAGGAAGATGAGGTAAAAACTGCTCCTGCTAACCGAAGAACAACAGCAGAACCAAAGAATTATCCAGGCTTTACAGCAAAACTACCGATTACACAAAAATATATAGATCCAGATGGTTCAACTGTAGTTACGATTTTTTACGACAGAAACATATATACATTCTCATTTAATACAAATGGTGGAAATACAATTGAATCTATTCAAGGAAAATATGGAGCAGCTTTACCAGCTGTTCAAACACCAGTAAAACAAGGCTATACTTTCAGCAGATGGAATCCTGAATTACCGCAGACATTTAATACAACCTCTAACAAAGAATACTCTGCTGTATGGCTTCCTGCCACAAATACACAGTACAAGGTTGAATACTATCTGCAAAATCTGAATCTGAATGATTATGTAAAGGAAAGTGATAATACATTTACAGGAACTACAGATAGTACTCCAAGTATAACACCGCCACCATACGAAGGATTTACCGTAAAGGAGTTTACTCCGGTAACTATAAAACCAGATGGAAGTACAGTTATAAAGCTTTATTATGATAGAAATCTATGCAGTGTTGTATTAAAAAGTAATGGAGAAATAATCAGAACTCTTTCAGGTCGTTATGGAACTGATTTTCCTGTTATTGCTACTCCATCAAGATCAGGATATACCTTTACTGCCTGGGAACCTGCTTTACCAGAAACATATACATCAAGTGCAGAGCATATTGCTCAATGGACTCCAAAAAATAACACACAATATAAGGTTGAGTGTTATTTACAGAATACAAATGGTTCAGGTTATTCCAGAAGAAGTTCTTATACACAAACTCTTACAGGAACTACAGGAGAGCTTACAGAGGCTGTACCTCTTGAACTTCCTGGTTATGTTGCACGAATGGATTTTGAACAGCTGCCGATTGCCGGAGACGGTTCTACTGTCATCATAATCTATTATGATATTGCGAATTAGGTCCTAAAACTGATATAATAAGCATCAGAGGAATATACTATGAACACAGCAATCAGCTCTTTTTTAAGCAGACATAATTTTGTAAATCATGCCGATGTACTTTCTGTTGCATACGCAGTTCTTGACGATATGCGAAAAGGCCTTAAATCCGGCGGTAAAGATTCCGACCAGGATATGATAAAAACCTATTGTAATCCGCCGGAAACATCTGCAAAAGGAAAATCTGTAATTGTTATTGATGCGGGTGGAACAAACTTCCGTTCCTGCCTTGTTTCTTTTGACCAGAATGGTGTTGCTTCCATTTCAGACATGGAAAAAACAAAAATGCCTGGAATAGAAAAAGAGCTGAATAAAAAGGACTTCTTTGACCAGATTGCTACAAATCTTGAACACTTAAAGAATAAATCCGACCGCATTGGTTTCTGTTTTTCTTACCCTATGGAAATACAGGAAAACGGCGACGGTATACTTCTTGGTTTTTCCAAGGAAGTTAAAGCCCCTGAAGTTGTTGGCAGCAAAGTAGGCGAGGAGCTTAAAAAAGCTCTTTCTGCGCGCGGCTGGAACACAATCAACCGCATAACGCTCTGCAACGATACTGTAGCCGCGCTTCTTGCAGGTGCAGCGTGTGCCGGTTCGGGAAACAATTATTCTTCATATATCGGTTACATTTTGGGAACCGGCATGAATGCAGCTTATATTCAGCCGGAATGCAGCTGCTGTGGAATCAAAAAACAGATAATTGTATGTGAATCAGGTAAGTTCAAGGGCGTTAACCGCTCAGACTTTGACATTGAGTTTGATAAAACAACCGTAAGCCCGGGCACTTTCTTTATGGAAAAGCTTTGTTCTGGTGCTTATCTTGGACCGGTTTCCTGCATTGCAATGCATACAGCCGCAAAAGAAAAGCTTTTCTCTGAAAAACTGAACGACGCCCTGTTGAAAATCCCGTCACTCACACTTATAGAAATGGACGGCTTCCTCCATGCACCTTACAGCACGGAAAACCCTGTCGGTAAGGCTGCTGCCGAGTTTGGTACCGAAGAAGATTACGACAAGCTTTATCAGCTGTTTGATGCAATTGTAGAGCGTTCTGCAAGGTATTCTGCTGCAATTCTTATGGCATGTTCAATTCAGACTGGCGAAGGAAAGAATGCTTCAAGGCCAATAAGCATTCTGTGCAATGGTTCAACCTTTTATAAAACTCACTTTATTAAAGACCGTGTAAGTGGCTATCTTGATGAGCTTTTAACTAATAAGCTGGGCATTTACTGGGAAATTGTTTCCTGCGATAATGATATTACGCTTGGTGCAGCTATTTCGGGTTTGATTGATTAGAATTAGTGTGGTATAATTTGGGTATATTGCAATAAGTTGAGGGGAAAATGGCAGCCAAAAACTTCGGAAAATCATTTGTACTCATTCTGATTATTTTAATACTGATTTCTGGCGGACTTTTGTGGTTCGATTATCTTGGAATTATTCATGTAAAGTCTGTTTTCTCACCTGTTTATAAACTGCTTGGAAAAGAACCTCAAACTTCAGTTACTTCAACACAATCAGACCCTCTTACTGCAAATCTTGACGAAGACAGGCTTAATAAGCAGCTTCAGGCCATAGATATCCGCATGGAAGAGCTTGATAAACGTGAATCTGACCTTGAAGCTTCTGAAAAACAGAATGCACAGGTTGCTGCAGAGCTTGCCGAGCGCGAAAAAAATCAGGAAGAAAGAGAAAAAACATTTAACTTGACCGTAAAAAAATACGATGATAAAGAAGTAAACATTGAACAGATTGCTAATAATCTGAACGGTATGAGACCGGAAGCAGCGGTAGGCATTCTTGTTGCGATGGATGATCAGATTGTAATTGACGTTCTTCGCAAGGTAGAAGAAATGGCTGCCGAAAACGGTACAATGTCTATGGGTTCATACTGGCTTTCTTTAATGCCATCTGACCGGGCTGCAGAAATACAGCGGAAGATGCTGAGTAAACCGGAAAGCTTATAGAAAACGTTCAAATGGCAATCCTTCAATTTGTTTATACTTGAACTGAAGGAGTGCCAAATTGACGGCAATAGCAGATATCATCGTAAATCCTTCTGCGCAACAGCAGAAGCCAGACTTACAAGTATCTCAAAATCTTAATTTATCAAATCAAAGCTCCTCAAATACCGTATCGTTTGCACAGATGCTTGATGCAATGCGTTCAGAAAGCATGACAGATAAAATGTCTTTAAATGAACGTACTGAAGTTGAAAAAAGTGCAGACAGTCAGACAGAAAAATACGGACAGAACGACCGTTACAGCGAAAAATCTAAAGCTTCAGAAGCTGGTGACTCTAAGCCTGCTGACGACAAAGTTTCTGAAAAACCTGCTGATTCTTCTGTAAATAATGCAGAAAAAACTGAAAATGCTGAAAAAAATGCTAAGGTCAGCGATGGCGAACCGAAGAATAAGGTTTCAGATAAAAATCAGAAAGAACTGTTAGCAGGAATAAAAAACAATTCTGAAAAAGCTTCATCTGCAAAAGCAAACGATTCTCAGAAAAATCAGAAGCAGAATCAGCTTCAGGCTAAACAGAAAACAGCTGGCGGTAAAAAAGAAGGGCTCGACGAAGAATACAATAAGCTTAATCAGCTTGTAAACTGGAATACAGAAGATAAAGCCGGACTTGCTGCAGCAAAGGTTGGGGAAAGCAAAGGGGACAACCTTGTAAAAGTTGATTCCAGAGGTTTTGATGGTTCACAGGAAGCTGACGACGTATTGATTGAGGCAGCTGAGCTTACCGGCAAATCTGGTAATGTTTCTGAGTTTGGAATTAAATTTAAGGATTTTGAGTCAGAAAACGGAAAAATCTCCAAGCTTGATAAAGACGGAAAAATTACTGTAAAGGATTTGAGAAAACAGCCTGTTGAAGAAAAAGCTTCAGATATTAAGCCTAAGAATAATCTTAAGCTTGATGCAAATCTAGAAATTAACGACAAAAATACAGCAACCATTACAATGGAGCTGAATGGTCAGAATGCCGAAAACAATATCCTTTCGCTGAACAATCAGGCAGCAGCCGGGGACAACTCTAACTTCCAGGCAATGCTTTCAAATCAGATTCAGCAGAATGCACCTGAGTTTGTAAAAGCCGGCAGCATAATCCTTAAGGACAATGACCAGGGAACAATCAACCTTGTCCTTCATCCGGATGATTTAGGCAGTGTAAAGATTCACCTTTCATTGGACGGAAAAACAATCAGTGCCAATATAACCGTAAATACAAAAGAAGCTCTGGAAGTTTTCAAGGATAATGCACAGACCTTACGCGAAGCTTTTGCCCAGAACGGTTTTGATACTTCAAACTTTGATGTTTCATACAATAATCCAAACGGTAATGCCAACAGCAACGCCCAGCAGGATTTTGAAAACAGGTTTGATAATTCAGACTTCCTGGCAAGAAGAGCATACGAAGATTTTGGTGCTGACGATAACAGCGGCATGATTCAGAATGATGATTATTTTGCAAATTATTCTGAATATTCTGTAAACATCGTTGCGTAAACTGTCGATAAAAAAGTTGGAATATGACTAATTTTATGTGTCGTATTATATAAATTATAGAAAACATATGTGTAGAGGAGAAATGATGGAACTGCTTAACACACCTAGGAGCGTAAATACTCAAATGAGTGCCGGCGAAAGAATTGAACTGGATAATGCTGTCAATTATTTCAATAAGGCAAACGCTCAGAATGGAAGACAAACTAGCCATTCACTTGGTAAGGATGACTTCCTTAAACTTCTGGTAGCTCAGCTGCAGAATCAGGACCCAACAAGTCCAATGGAGAACACTGAGTTTATTTCACAAATGGCTCAATTCTCATCACTTGAACAGATGACGAATATGAGCACTTCCTTTGGAAAACTTGCTTCTTATATTACATCTTCAGAAGCAACTTCAACCTTAGGAAAAACAGTTGAATTGAATATTGGGGATACAACTGCTAAAGGAATGGTGGAAGGTGTTACACGAGGGGAAAATCCACAGATTCTTGTAAACGGTATGTATTATAGCATGGATAAAATTGCAGCAGTTTATGCTGAGTAAAAGGCGGTAAAAGTATATGATGAGATCACTTTATTCTGGTGTTTCTGGACTTCAGAATCATCAGACAAGAATGGATGTAATTGGTAACAACATTTCTAACGTAAACACAAACGGTTTTAAAAGAGGCCGCGTTACTTTCCAGGATATGATTTCACAGCAGATGTCTGGAGCTGCAAAACCAACTGAGGAGCTTGGTGGTGTAAATCCTAAGGAAGTTGGTCTTGGTATGACAGTTGCTGCAATCGATAATATCTTTACTCAGGGTAACCTTCAGTCTACCGGTGTAACTACTGACCTTGCAATTAAAGGTAACGGTTTCTTTATCTTAAAGGACGGACAGGAATCTTTCTATACAAGAAACGGTGCCTTCAGTCTTGACAGCAACGGAACCCTCGTGAACCCTGCAAACGGTATGAGAGTACAGGGATGGATGGCAGAAGAAGTTAATGGTCAGATGATTGTTAAGACAGCTGCTACTCCTGAAGACATTACAATCCCTGTTGGCTCAAAGGATCCTGCAAGGGCAACTACAAATGTAAACTTTGCATGTAACCTTGATAAAAATACACCTGTAATCCGTGAGGGTGCAAGCCTTGATGATATCGAAAAAGGCACATGGGGCACAGAACAGGTTATTTATGATACTTACGGAAACGAGCATAAGCTTTCAGTTTCTTTCACACGTGTACCGGATGAACCAAACCTCTGGCAGGCTGTAGTAAACGTTGACGAAGAAAACGGTGACTTTACACAGACTAGAATTGGTCTTGGAACAACAGACGGCGAACAGAATACTTTCTTTGTTGCTTTTGATAACATGGGTGCTTTACAGTATGTTACAGACAGCGCAGGAAATGTTTCAAATACAGAAGGTGAAATTGTAATTCAGGCTTCTTATACAGTACCTGAATCAAATGCTGATGAAGAAGGAAATCCTCACAGACAGACCTTCAATATCAATCTTGGTACAGTAGGCAGCTGGAAAGATACAATTACACAGTCTGCACAGAGAAGCTCAACAAAGGCCTTCTATCAGGACGGTTACACAATGGGTTATCTTGATAACTTTAAGATTGATTCTAACGGTGTAATCACTGGTGTTTATACAAACGGTACAACAAGAACAATCGCTCAGGTTGCCCTTGCTACCTTTACAAATGACCGAGGTCTTGAAAAAGCCGGAGACAACACTTTTGTTGAATCAAACAACAGTGGTATGGCAAGAATTGGTGAATCAGGAGTTGCAGGACGCGGTTCATTGATGTCTGGTGCATTGGAAATGTCAAACGTTGATTTGTCAGAGCAGCTTACAGACATGATTGTTACACAGCGCGGCTTCCAGTCTAACGCAAAGACAATTCAAACAGCTGATACCTTGCTTGAAACAGTTCTTTCATTGAAACGATAATAAAAAGTATTAAATAATTAGAAGCTTTTATCCTCCGGGCAATCCATCAGTCCGGGGGATTTTTTTTCAATGCCCGGTTTAATGTTTTTACTTGCCCCAAATAAAATCTCGCTTTATAATCATTATATGACATTTTTAACTATATCAGATAGCGAAAGCTTTATAACACAATTAAATCAGACAATAAAATCAATAGATAAAAAAGCAAAACTATATACATCAGATTTTTCAAATGAAAATCTCGTAAAGGCAAAAAAATATTTTAACAGTGCATCTTTATGCATTATTTTTTCTGCCGCTGCCAGTGATAAGCTTTCAAAGCAGAAAGCAGGTGATTTGTCCTATATAAGCGGCATAATCAATACAAACAAAATACAAATCCTTACAAACATAGATTTTCTTGTTCAGGATTATGCAGAAAATAAAAAGCTCATAGTAAAAATGGGCGGTAAAGATGAAGTATTAAGCTATATTACAAAGAAATACAAAACTCTTGTAAAGCAGGATAACATCAATTCTGCTAAAAAAGCTTTGTTCGCTAAAGGCATTCCATTTACACCGGACTGTTTTGCATCTTCAATTGCTAAAAACAAAAGCGAAATCTGTAATCTGTTTATAAGTGCCGGTATAGACATTAATTCCCGCGATGATCTTGGAACACCAATGCTGAATGTTGCCGTAAGAAATGATAACGAAGAGCTTACTCAGATGCTCCTTGATTACGGTGCAGACATAAATGCAGTTTCCAACGACAGAGGTTATACCGCTGTAATGGATGCTGTATGGAAAGGAAATAAGGATATTACAAAGCTTCTTATTGAAAGGGGATCTGAGCTTAATACAATCAGTAAGGAAGGGCAGTCTAACCTTGTTCTTGCAGTTGGCGCAAACAATATTGCAATCTGCAAAATGCTTGCAGAAAATGGTGCCGACCCTGACATAAAGGACCAGATGGGAATGTCCGCCTACAATTATGCAACTCTTTTTAAAAAGGAAGCAATAATAGAGATTTTAAAGCCTTATCATAAAGAATAAAAAATACGATTTTTTACTAAAAAAGGGTGTCTCATTATTGACACAAAACGTCATTTCCTATATATTAGATATCACAACGCCGCTGTAGCTCAGTTGGTAGAGCAATGGACTGAAAATCCATGTGTCGTTGGTCCGATTCCAACCGGTGGCAAAGACTGATTCATTCGAATCAGTCTTTTTTTTTGTTGAAAAAAATCGGATTATTAGAGATAATTAATTATCCGTATGAAGCTCCTTTTTATAATTGGTTTAATTTCATTATCAATACTCATACTTTCCTGCATTATATACTCCAAGAAAAATGATGACAGAATAGCTAAAACAGTCGGAAACTTAATGCTGTTTGGCTTTATCACCATAATCAATTATACAATGACTATCATCATACCAAACACAAAGATTGCAATAATTTTCCAGACCTTATATTTTCTGGATCTGGACTGGCTTTTGTACTATCTTATGTCTTTTTGTCTTGACTTTACGGAAAGAAAAAAGTTTGAGTTTAATTTAAATAAAAGAAAAAGATTTACTACTTATATAAGATTACTTTGTATTCTTGATTCATTATCTATTTTTTTAAATCTGTTTTTTAATCATGCTTATGACAGCTTTGTTTCTTATTCAGAAAAAGGCGGATTTTATTATTTAAGCTTTAATTTTAAAGTGCCATATTTTATTCATCTTGGAATCTGTTATATAATTGTTCTATATATAATGCTCATACTTATAGTTTCCGTGACGAATAAAAAAAGGCTTTATAAAAATGATTATATTGTAATTTTAAGTGTTTTTCTTTCAATCATCTTTATAAATGTTCTTTTTATGATGATGCACTGGGTACTGGACTATTCTGTTTTACTGTATGGTGTTCTCGCTGTTTTTATCTGTTATTACCTTTATTCAATCCGAAACAAAAACTTAAAGCTGCTTCATAAAGCGTATTTTGAAAGCCTGAACAGTGCGGTTTTCTGTTTTGATTATAAAAAGAAATGTATTTATAAAAACAAAAAGGCTCTTTCCATTTTAAGTGATAATGAAAATATAGACAGTGTTGCAGAAAAATATCTTGATATTCCTGTTTTTAAGGATATGAGCTCTGATTTGAACTATGAAAGTATAGAAGATATTATCATAATCAATAATAAAAAGCGTGATTTTATAGTAGAGTATCAGAAGCTGCACGATTCAAAGGGTGTAGAAATTGGCGGATACTTAAAGTTTACTGATATTACCGAAGAGGTAGAAGAAAAGAATAAGGAAAGACTTCGTTCTACACACGATTCCCTTACAGGCTTGTATAATAAAAACGGCTTCTTTCAGAAGGTAAAGGAAATAATTGAAAGAGATCCTGAAACTCCGCGTTATATGGTTGCAACCAATATAGAAAACTTTAAGTTTATAAATGATGTTTTTGGTTCAGAGCTTGGAGATAAAATCCTTAAAGAACAGGCAAAAATGCTTTCGTATGCAAAATATAAAGATAGTGTTATTGGACGAATTGCTTCCGACAGATTTGGATTACTCATAAATAAAAAAGATTTTAAGATGAATCTTGCAGAAGAAAACACAAAAAGAATTTCTGATTTAACAAAGAGCCTTAATTATTCAATGAAGATTCACATTGGTGTTTATGAGATTTCCAATTATTCAGAAGACATTCAGATGATGTACGACAAGGCTTTAATGGCAATAGAAAAGCGTGCCGGCAATTACGAAAAGACTGTTACCTTCTATGATACAATGATAATGGACTTAAAGCTGATTGAACGAAATATCCTGAATGATTTTAACGAGGCACTGGAACTGAATCAGTTTGATTTTGATTTGCAGCCGATTTTTGATTCAAAGGTAAATTGTGTTTCTGCAGAAGCATTAACAAGATGGTATCATCCTGCACGTGGAATAATGTACCCTAATGAGTTTATTCCGATTCTTGAAAAATCTGGTTATATTACAAGGCTTGATTTATTTATCTGGGAAAAAGCTGCTGCGTTTATCAAGCAGTGGAATATTAAAGGCTTTGAAAACGTCAGTCTTTCGGTAAATATTTCTCCTAAGGATTTTTATCTTACTGATTTATACGAACAGCTTACAAAGCTTGTAGAAAAATACAGAATATCTGCACAAAGCCTTATACTGGAGATTTCTGAAGAAGCTCTTGTAAACAGGGAAAAAGGAATTATAGAAACCCTGCAGAAGCTTAAGAAATATGGTTTTAAAATTGAAATAGATAATTTTGGACGTGGTAATTCATGCCTGAATATTATAAATGATATTAATCCTGATTTTATTAAGATTGACATTAATACCTTAAATATAAATGACTTATATAACAGAACTACAATTCTGCTTGGCAGTATAATTGATTTGTCTAATAAGCTTGGAATTGGTGTAACTGTAGCAAGAATAGAAACCACAAAAGAGCTGGAAGTTCTTGGAAAGCATAAGTGCGATTGTTTCCAGGGCTTTTATTTTGCAAAACCTTTCAAACGCGAAGATTTTGATGTGAACAAGTATTTTGTCAAAAAGTTTTGGGAGGAAGAATGAACTATATTTTCGTAGGACTTATTTTTTTCATAATTGTGGTTCAAATCATTGTATGGGGATTAATCCGCCATAAAAATAAAAAGGACTATATAAGAGCTATAGATATGACACTGCTTTTTTCCATTATTTCATTGATTTGCAGTGCCATATACATTTCTACGCGCAGAACGTTGCTTGCAGAAATTACTTATAATCTTGGCTTTATTGCTTTGGATGGAATTGTTTTAGGTCTTTTTTCTTTTACAAAAAAGTTTGCAGAGTATAAAAAGAATATGCGGATTGCAAACAGTATTTATTACGCTGCGGTCACAATTGATGTGCTTCTTTTTATATCAAACTTATTCTATAAAGAAATCTTTACTATTGAATTAAAAACAATTTCAGACAACGGCTTTTACTGGAGCCTTCATTTAAAACCTCTTATTGCCTTTAATTTTTTAATGAACTCAATAGTTCTTATATTCACAATTTACATGCTTCTATTAAAAGTAAAAAGTGTACCTTCATTTTACAAGAACATATATAAAGTATTTATAGTACCATATAGCATAGCAGCCATATTATGTTATACATCTTTCTTCCTTGATTTAAAAATTAATCTGACATTTTTCTTTTACGGTTTTTTGAGTTATATTTTCTTTCATTATAATATTTACAAGGCAGATGTTATAATCAGGGAAATTACCATTAAAAATATAATCAAAAACTTTCCTGTAGCAACCTGCTGGTTCAATAAAGAAGATAATATTGTATTTAAAAACCTTCAGGCAGAAGCCCTGTTCAAACAGGAATTAAAATGGACTGATAATCAGATTAAGCTTTTTTACACAAAGTTTATGGCAAATAATCATGCAAGAACTCTTGATACGGCTGTTTCCAGACAAACATTTACTATAAATGGCAAAGAATGTATTTATGAAATTGCTTACCAGAAGCTTTTTAATGAGCTTGACTATATCGGTTCGTATCTGAATTTTAAAGATATAACTGAAGAAATTGAAAAAAACAAACAGAGCTATATACTTGCAAACTACGATTCACTGACCGGTATTTATAACAGGGAAAGGTTCTTTGAAGTTGCCGACGAGCAGATTAGAAATAATCCGGAAGCTAAATGGCTCATGATTTGTACTAACATAAAGGAATTGAGGCTTGTAAACGATTTGTTCGGTGTTGAAAAAGGAGATGAAATTCTTAAGCATCTGGCACAGTATATAAAAGAAAGGGCAATGGAAAATGAAGTTTATGGTCATATAGTAGACGATAAGTTTGCAGTTCTTATGCTTCAGGAAAATTATACAGACAATTTCTTTGAACCTGGTATTCTTGATATTATAAAGGTTACCGACAACCATTACTTCCACATAGACTATAATATAGGTATTTACGAAAGCAGTAACGTTATAGAAAGCTCAAGTTATATGTATGATAAAGCTCTTATGGCTCTTGATAATCTGCCGGAAGATTCTACAGAAAATGTTGTTTATTACAATGAATCTATAATGCACACATATCTTGACGACAGGGCTGTTGTAAGTGATTTTAATTACGGCTTCAACAACAATCATTTTTATATGTATCTGCAGCCTATTTTTAATAGAGAAAAAAAGCTGATTGGTGCAGAGGCTCTTACCCGCTGGAACAAGCCTGGTTCCGGTTTGCTTTTGCCGGAACAGTTTATTTATCTGTTTGAACGTGCCGGTCTTATTTACAAGCTCGATATGTATATTTGGGAAAAGGCGGCACAGAAGCTTCAGTACTGGAAGAAAATGGGTTATCCAGATTTATTTATTTCAATCAATATTTCAATTAACGATATTTTCTATTTTGATGTTTATGAATACCTGTGCGGACTTGTAGAAAAGTATTCAATAAATCCGAAAAACATAAAGCTTGGAATAAAGGAATCTGTTCTTATTTCTGATTATGGAAAGGGTATAAGCCTGTTCAAGAAGTTTAAGGAAAAAGGCTTTGATATTGAAATTGATGATTTTGGCAGCCGCTATTGTTCGCTTAATGTTTTGAAGGATGTGGACGCCGATTACCTTAGGATAAACCTGCAGAGTATGGGTGGTATACGTTCGGGAGAAACAGGCAAGATTATCATTCAGTCAATTGTTTCTCTTGCAAGAGAGCTTGATATTCTTGTTATTGGCGATAATATTGAAACACAGGAACAGTTTGATTTTCTTAAGAAAATTGGTTGTGGAATATATCAGGGATATTTTTTCTCTAAAGCCTTACAGGATAAAGCTTTTGACCAGATGTTTATACAGTAAACTTGTTTTATAAATCAGTAAAATCAATCTATGGCAGTATAATTTGTAAACAGCATATACGAACCGTCATCCTGGCGGATTACATTTAAATGCATTTTAGTTCGTCTGTATTCGCCATCTTTGCATAAAGCCCTGAAAACCTGTGTGAATGGTTCCGAGTTCTTTTTAGTAAATGCCTTTACAACATGAATGATAAAGCCAGGTCTGTCTACAGGATGAATAACGCCAAGCGCTTCTTTTTCTGTCCAGGCAAGTATTTCATCTTCGCTGTAACCTGAAAGTTCAACAAGCTCTTTGTTTACCTTAAGAACATGGATTTTTATGGTGTCCATAAAGTTCAGTAAGTCAAGCCTTACATTCATTAAGCACATACCGATTCTTGAATTATCAATCATGGAAGCAAGGTGAGCATTTGCAAGTTCAAGACTTGTTTCAATATTTTTTTCATCTGTAATGTCTTCAATAAGGACATAGATAATGTGAGATTCATCCTTTGAGCTTATTTCCCAGATATGGAACTTAGTCCATACAATATTTTCGTTTATAAGTTCCTTATCCTGTGCTGTAAAAATAACTTCGGAGCCGGTTTCTATTGTTTTTTGAATTGAACTTAAGAGCTTTTGTCTTGTTTCCTTTGAAAAGAAAGAATAATAGGATTTTTGTATTTCCTTAAACGAAAGTGATTCTGCACCAAATACTCTGAGACATTTTTGATTTATTCGAAGGATACTTGTTTTTTTCTGCTTTGGTAAATATTCAATAATAGCGGCTGGACCGGAAAGCTTATCGAACATAATACTTTCGCTTGATTCAGGGTTGTAAAAGTTACCCATGTCTACAAGGCCCGTGCTCTTTGATTTTTCAATATTGATTGAGTTTTCTGTACTTGATATAAGCTCAACAAGCTTTTCTTCTGGAATGGGCTTTGAATAAAGGAAGCCCTGAATAATATCAATACCAATACTCTTTAAGAAATCTGCCTGTTCCTGAGTTTCAACACCTTCTGCAATAGTTGTATATTCAAGATTCTGGGCCATGTGAGTCAGGGAAGTTAAAATCTTTCCGCCCTTATCCATATTTGTTTTATCTCTTATAAAGCCCATATCAAGCTTAAGAATATCAATAGGCAAATCCTTTAAGGTATTTAATGATGAATAGCCGCTTCCAAAGTCGTCCATTGCAATCTGGTAGCCAAGCCTGCGGATACTGTTTATACGGTCAATCATATTCTGCTGATCTTCCATATAGGCAGATTCAGTAACTTCAAAGTGAATAAGGTTTACCGGGATTTTATATTCGTCTGCAAAATGTTTTATAGTAGAAATTAAAGAATCATTTAATAACGAAATCCTGGAAATGTTTACGGAAAGAGGAATTGGTTTTATTCCTGCATCAATCCATTTTCGCAGAGTCTGGAAAGCCATTCTCCATATTTCAACATCGAGTGTTTTTATAAAGCCGCTTTTTTCTGAAATTGGAATGAAATCTCCAGGCATAATAATTTCATCATTTGAAAACCATCGGCAGAGAGCTTCGGCACCTATAAGTTCACCCGTAGAAGCCTTGTACTGCGGCTGGAACCAGAGCTTAAACTCATTATTGTTAAGGGCTGGCTGGAGCTTAGCGGTAATTTCAATTTCGCGTTTTGTCTGTTTGCGGAAGCTTTCTGAATAAAGCGTAAACGTATTCTGAGTTGTAGAAACATTTTTATCCATTGAAAGGGTAGCAAAGTTCAAGCCGATATGCGGGTTGGTTTCAAAGTCTGTAGGAATATAAATACCAAAGCGCATTGTAACCGGGAACTTAATTCCTTCTTCAGAACAGTCAAAATACTTTATGGAACGGAAACGCTTCATGTTTTCCGGAGTGTTTTCAAAAACAAGGGCAAATGTACCACCACCAAGACGTCCGCATATTCCTTCAGGGCCGGCTGCTTCTGTAAGTTTTTTTGCAATAATTCTTAAAACGGCATCTCCGCGAGGCATTCCGTATAAATCATTTATAACCTTAAGTCTGTTTACATCACCACTTATAATTATGTAGCCTTTTTCAGGATTATTCTCAAGCAGCTTTTTCATTATGTTTACAAAGGATATTTTATTTGGAATGCCTGTTTCCTTATCGGTGTAAAAATTGTAAAAGAACTGTTCATTCATATAATGAATACAGTTTTCTTTTTTGTTAAAGC
>JAEEGI010002827.1_pt1 | contig 42007 bp, 34 predicted proteins | sample 8958751 | NCBI WGS metagenome assembly JAEEGI01 (sample SAMN16246545, study PRJNA631951) | gut metagenome | biome: gut microbiome; feature: rumen; material: KS-attached | host: Bos | place: Iran: Karaj | collected 2018-10 | reverse complement strand
ACCAGCTCAGGGGCCGCGTCGGAAGATCGTCCAGGGTTGCTTTTGCATTCCTTATGTACCGCAAGAATAAGATTCTTTCCGAGGTTGCGGAAAAGAGACTCGGTGCTGTGCGTGAATTTACCGATCTCGGAAGCGGATACAGGATCGCACTGAGGGATCTTGAGATAAGAGGCGCGGGAAATCTTCTCGGAAAGACCCAGCACGGACATATGGAAGCTGTCGGTTACGACCTGTACTGCAAGATGCTCGGAGAAGCGGTCGGAAGGCTCAAGGGCGATGATATGCCTGAAGAGTTCACTACTGTCGTTAATCTCGACATAGATGCGTTCATCCCCAGGGAGTATATCTTCAATGAAGAGCAGAAGCTCGATATGTATAAGCGCATCGCATCCATTGAAAATGAGAATGATATGGGTGATATGAGGGATGAGCTGCTCGACAGATTCGGAAAGCTTCCTCTGTCGGCGGAGAACCTTCTCAAGGTTGCATACATGCGCAGGCTCGGACACAATGTATATCTCACCGAGATCAAGGGAGGAAAGGGCGAAGTCACATTCTCCTTCAGAGCGGATGCGAAAGTAAATCCTTCGGTCATTCCGGAGATCCTCGCCAAGCACAAGAAGCACCTCAGCTTTTCGGCAAACGGACGTGTTCCGGCATTCACCTACCGCTACACTCCCGAAAGCCTCGTCGAAAAAGAAGAACAGAACCTCATCACTCTCACCCTCGGACTCCTCGAGGATATGCAGATCATGAGAGCGGAATAAAACAGCGGAACCGTCCCCGTGATTTTACTATTATGTTTTATATGACGATTATGCTGATACCCTAAGTACAGGATGCAATATTCTTTCGTATCAAATTTAATAATTTTGATGAAAGGAGGCAGGTGTTGGAGAAAATAGTAAAGAAAAGAATAATCGTTTGTTGTGTTTCTTTAGGCTTTCTTGTTATCACGTGTCTTGTGATTTGGGGCATTTATTCATACAAGAGATATATGGAAGATCCAACGTATCCCGGTACCCAGATAGTTGGCAAAGACCCGGATGACACATTTTCTAAAAATGTGGTTTCGGAAATAGACGATGCTTATTTGTATTTTGGAAAAAGAGATTTCGCTGGCGGAATTACAGATTATAATTTTTATTTGAATAAGTGCAGTGCAGACAGCAATACTTTATTCTTAAAATCCGTTAATCAACACATTACGGATGTATATGGTAAAACCCAAATTGTTATTCTCTGCGGAAGCGGAGTGTATAGATGCGTTTACTCTTTACGGAATTATGAGAATGAATCCTCTTATCCTCCGTTTTCCGAAGGGTTTTACTATCTGGATTTTGGCCCTGAATGGGATTATCTTTCTTCAGATTTATATGACTATTCAAGTATTGAAGGTATCAAGTATGTTGAGATGCCTGATCTGATGCAGGAAAAAGCGGACGAAGAAGGAATAGATTGGTATGAGATCTGGCCCGACCTTGAAGAAGTGATTGTCTATGAAACAGATGAACGTGGGAGAAGGATTGAATAAATCCACAAAAGCGACCTAATTCTTAAAATTTTGTAAATTCGTTATTCTTTTGATATAATATTAGGCACTTACTCAGATTATTTGTTCTGAAAGGAGGAAGAATAATGAATCTGAAAAAAACACTGATCGCAGCTGCATCCTTCCTTGCAATCGTGCTCTGTGTAGGAGTTCTCAAGGTTGAAGCTGCTCCCAAGAAAATGGCTGACGGCCAGATGTTCGATGCAGAGTACTATGCAGCCAACAACGCTGATGTAGTTGCTGTATTCGGCACAGATCCCAACTGGCTTTATCTGCACTATTCGCTCTGCGGAAAAGCTGAGGGAAGACTTCCCTATGCACCCGGTGCTACCGGAGCAACTGCTACCGCAAGCTCCGCAGGATTCGACGCTGCTTATTATGCGGCAAGATATCCCGATGTAGCGGCAGTAATGGGAACCGATCCCGCAATGCTCAAGATGCACTATGACCTCTGCGGAAAGGCTGAGGGCAGATTCCCTTCAGCAGCAGCTGAGCTCGCAGCTACCGGCGGCGCAGCAGCAGGCGCTGTTCCCGCACCCGCTCCCGCAGCAGGCGCTACCATTTCAAGCTTCGATTCAAGATACTCCGCAGTAGAAGCTACCATCAATCTTTCCGGAACCGGAACAGGCTACCATGCGAAGATCCTTCTCCAGAGCGGTGCTACCGGCGCAGCAGTAAGCTTCGGTATCCAGTATGATGCATTTGCAAGAGCTCCTTATACCGGAAAAGCTACCTATCTTTGTGAGAACGTTATCCATAACGGCCCCGGCGGACAGAACTACCAGTGGTTCGGAACCGCTCAGCTCGGAGTTCCCACCAGAATGATGATCGTCCTCGATAACCAGACCGGTGTCGTTGATCTCTATGTCAACGGAGCTAAGGTCGGTACCGTAGGAAATACCTATCTCCTTGGCGGAAACCTCAGCGCGTCTGTTGAAGGCTGTGCAAGACTTGACGGTGATACCGTTAATGCTCAGATCACCAACATCAGATTCAAGAAGCCCGGATCAAACTACACCAGCGGTGACAGCGTATACTTCTGGCAGTGCGTTACCAGAAATCCCGGCATCGCAGCTACTTACTCAGGCTCCAACCCCGGCGGATGGTGCTCATCATCCAACGTTAACATTCAGGGTATGGTAGTCGGACTTAACGGTCTTGACTGGGATAGTGCATATGCGAACGTTTCCGGTGTCGCAACGTATGCCCTGTGGCTATGATGAGGATCCTTTGATCTGAATAACTGAAACGATAAATACTCTGTACTGAGCTTTAAGCAAAGTACAGAGTATTTTTTTGCGTTTCTTATGCGCCTTTTTGCACAAAGAACGGAAACTATTTTTGGCGATTCAGTTCCTTGTACCTTCAGAAGCCTTATTTTATAATGGAAACGTGGAAACTAAAAATCGTTTCCGACATTTTTTCTTTTTCGTCAACGACAAACGGTTCTTTTTCAAATCGAAAGGCGGACTCACGTATGCAGGACAGCGAAAAACTTAAACTGACGATACTGGAGGGTACGGTAAAGGTATATGCCGAGAAGGGCATCAAGTTCACCATGGACGATCTCGCCAGGCATCTCGGAATGAGCAAGAAGACCATCTATACCGTATACCGCGAAAAGCAGACACTCTTTATGGCGATGGTCGATCATGCATTTGATTCCATCAAGGAAAGTGAAAGAAAGGTAATGGAGGATACCACAATCGACACGGTAGAGAAGCTCCGCAGGATCCTGGGAGTGCTTCCCGACGGATACCGTGATGTGGATCTCGGCCAGCTCTATATTCTCAGGGAAAAGTATCCCGAGATATACGCCAAGGTTGAGGAGAGGCTCGAAACGGGATGGGAACTGACCATTGCCATAATGGAACAGGGAATGAAGGAGGGCGTTCTCAAGCCGGTCAATATAGGGCTGTTCAAAACGGTCTTTGAGGCGGCACTGGAGAAGTTCTTTGCCAAGGACGTGCTCCTGAAAGAGGGCATTTCGTATGCCGATGCTCTCGAATCTGTAGTCAACATCATGGTTGACGGTATTGTCGTAAAGTAACGGAGGGGGATATGAGACAAAAGTTTTTCTTAAATGAGGGTTGGAAGTATACGGCTGATTATGAGGACAGGATGCTGTTTCCGGAATATGACGACAGCGCATTTGAAACCGTCCGCATTCCTCATACGGTAAAAGAGACTGCATTCAATTATTTCGACGAGTCCGAATATCAGAAGCTCGTCCTTTACAGAAAGCATATCGATGTTCCCGCAGACTGGGAAGGAAAGTGCATCAAGCTCACATTCGACGGTGCGGCACATTATGCCGATGTCTATATCAACGGCGACCGTGCGGGACGCCATCACTGCGGCTATACAGCATACACCATAGATATCTCATCGCTTCTTAAATACGGACAGGAGAACCTCATTTCAGTAAAGCTCGACAGCCATGAGGATCTCGACCAGCCTCCCTTCGGACATGTCATCGATTACATGACATACGGAGGAATATACAGAAATGTTTATATTGATGTCTACGACGGAATCCATATGGAACAGCTCTTCACATACACCGTTAAGGATGATGCGGGCCTGAGGCTCCATTCCAGCGCATTCGTAGACGGTGATCACGGTGCGCCTGTCCTCGTAAAGCAGTTCATCAGCGAACATGGTGAGGACGGAAAAGGAAGACTCATCGGAGAATACGAACCCGAGGAAAAATGCTTCGCTCTTTCAATGGAGTTCGATCCCGGAGATGTTAAGCTCTGGTATCCCGAAAGCCCGGTTCTCTATGATCTGAGAACGGAGATCGTCGATAAGAAATCCAAGAAGACTCTTGACGAGCAGACGATCGTGATTGGTGTAAGGACCGCTGAGTGGAAGACCGACGGATTTTATTTAAACGGTGAAAAGTATCTGATCAGGGGACTTAACCGTCACCAGAGCTACCCTTATGTCGGATATGCGATGCCCGATTCCCTCCAGAAAGAGGATGCAAGGATATTAAAAGAAGAGCTCGGAGTAAATGCCGTAAGAACATCGCACTATCCACAGTCCCAGGCTTTCATTTCCCAGTGTGACAAGCTCGGACTCCTTGTTTTCACCGAGATACCCGGCTGGCAGCACATCGGAGGAGATGACTGGAAGGAGCAGGCTGTTGCGAATGTAAGGGATATGGTGCTTCAGTACCGCAATCATCCTTCGATCATACTCTGGGGTGTGAGGATCAACGAATCACAGGACGATCATGATTTCTATCTGAGAACAAACGAGTGTGCAAGAAACCTTGATCCCTCAAGACAGACGGGCGGAGTCAGATTCCTGAAAAAGAGTGAGCTCCTCGAGGATGTATATACCTTCAATGACTTCTCCCACACCGGCGGTAAGACCGACGGATGCCAGTCGAAGAAGAGCGTTACTTCCGATCCCGACAAGCCTTATCTCGTAACCGAATACTGCGGACATATATATCCCACCAAGAGCTTTGACGATGAGTGGCACAGGATCGAGCATTCCCTCAGACATGCGAAGATCATTAACGATGTGGCGGGTAATCAGGACATCGCGGGAAGCTTCGGCTGGTGTATGTTCGATTATAACACCCATAAGGATTTCGGAAGCGGAGACCGTATATGCTATCACGGCGTAACGGATATGTTCAGGAATTCCAAGCTTGCCGCATACGTATATGCCGCACAGAGTCCCGCAAGACCCATCCTTGAGATTTCCTCGACGATGGATATCGGAGAGCATCCCGAAGGCAGGATAGGAGAGTCGTGGATCTACACAAACGCAGAGAGCGTGAAGATGTACAGGAACGATATCCTGATAAAGGAGTACTTCCCTTCGGATTCGCCTTACCGTAATCTTCCCCACGGTCCGATACTCATAGATGATTATGTGGGCGATGCGATAAGAAAGGGCGAGGATTTCATTCCCGCACAGGCAGAGGATGTTAAGTTCCTGCTCAACCAGTACGCCCTGTACGGAATGGATAACCTTGGTGCCAAGGCAAAGGCCGTCGCGGCAAAGTGTCTGACCGTATACCGCATGACGATGGATGATGCATATTCGCTCTACGGAAAATATGTAGGCAACTGGGGCGGAGATGCCGTGGTCTACAGATTCGACGCATACATAGGCGGAAAGCTTGTAAAGAGTGTTCTGAAGGAAGCTGTCAGATCCGTGACCATAGCGGCAGAGTGCTTCACTTCCGAGCTGGAGGAAAAGGAAACCTATGATGCTACCGCGGTAAGGATCAGGGCGCTGGACCAGAACGGAAACCTCCTTCCTTATTTCAACGAACCGGTTCTTTTAAAGACAGAAGGTCCCGTCAGGATCATCGGACCTTCCGCAGTCTCCCTTAAGGGAGGCATGGGAGGTACATATCTCCGCACAGTAGGCGAAGAGGGACAGGCTTCCCTTCACATAGTCAGCATGCAGGCCGGAGAAGTCGTCATACCTTTCAATGTAACCGTTAACAGAAGTGCCCAGATGTGATCTGAAGCAGGCCTTCGGCGGAACGGGCTTTAACGAAGAGGTGCGCCACTTCCCCGATTTCGCATCCCGCATCTACTTTATGGAAAAAGAATAAAAGATCCGCAAACGAAATGATAGTAATGCCGAAATTATGATAAAATGAATCGGTATTACTATCATTTTTTTCGGAGCATATAAAATGAAAATTTTTGCGTATTCCCTCAGACCCTACGACGAGCAGGGATTTTTTGAACAGATCTGTAAAAAGCTCGGTGTTGAGTACGGCTTCACATCCGAATATCCTTCACTTGAAAATGCACATCTTGCGGAAGGGTACGATGCCCTGAGCATCCTGACCAACGTGATGGATCCCGCACTCCTCGATAAGTTTAAGAGTCTCGGCATCAGATACATATCGACACGTACGATCGGATACGATCATATAGATAATGCATACGCTCACAAGATCGGCATCCGAACCGCATCGATCTCCTACGATCCCACCGGTGTTGCGGATTATTCGATCATGATGATGCTGATGGGACTTCGCAGGATCATGCCCATCATCGACAGGGGCAATATCCAGGATTATTCCCTGAAAGGAAAACTCGGAAGACATATCCAGGACTGCACCGTGGGTATCATCGGAACGGGCAGGATCGGAACCAAGGTCATCGAGCATCTCTCGGGCTTCGGATGCAGGATGCTCTGCTATGACATAAAGGAAAACGAAGCGGCCGCAAAGTACGCAACATATACCGATCTCGAGACCATTTACAAAAGCTGTGACATCATCTCTCTCCACGTTCCCGGACTTGAGTCCAATCACCATATGATAGGAAAAGCCCAGCTGGATATGATGAAGGACGGCGTGATGATCATCAACTGTGCAAGGGGCATGCTGATAGATACCGCTGCGATGATAGACGCGATAGAATCCGGCAAGATCGGTTTCGCGGGACTCGATACGATAGAGCATGAAGCGGGACTTTATTACCTCGACAGGAAGGGGGACATACTGGACAACCACGATATGGCGATCCTTAAGTCCTATCCGAATGTCCTGCTCACATCGCACATGGCATTCTACACGGACGTTGCCGTAAGGGAGATGGTCGAGCACTGCGTTGAGGGCATCCTTGAGATGGATGAAGGTAAGGATAACCCCTTCGAGATCAGATAAAGATGCAATCTTAAGAAAAGGTTCGGGGATTTGCCCCGGACCTTTTATGTTAAAATTCTTTATATGCCGGAAGCTTACATCACAAACAGCATACAGCCCGGAAAAGAAAGACCTGTCTATTCCGACACCGGTGAAGACAGAAGGACTTTCATCGCTATAGACCTCAAGTCCTTCTATGCATCCGTCGAGTGTGTCGAAAGAGGCCTCGATCCCCTTAAGACAAATCTTGTCGTTGCGGATGTATCCCGCACGGAAAAGACTATCTGTCTTGCGGTCTCTCCCTCGCTCAAATCCTACGGTATCTCCGGAAGGGCGAGGCTTTTTGAGGTTGTTCAGAGAGTAAGGGAAGTCAACAGCGCAAGGAAGAGGGCTAACGGCGGCAGGGAATTTTCCGGAAAGTCGACCCACGATCCGGATATCAAAAAGGATCCTTCGCTTGAACTTGACTATATCGCAGCCGTCCCGAGAATGCGCTATTACATGGAGTACAGCTCGAAGATAGTGGGCATCTATCTGAGGTACGTCGCACCCGAGGATATGCATGTCTATTCTATCGACGAGGTTTTCATGGACGTCACGCATTACCTGAAGACCTACAAGATGACCGCTCACGATCTTGCGATGAAGATGGTCAGGGAAGTTCTTTTCGAGACCGGTATTACCGCAACGGCCGGGATAGGCACCAATATGTTCCTCTGCAAGGTTGCGATGGACATAGTCGCCAAGCGCATGCCTGCGGATAAGGACGGCGTGCGTGTCGCGGAGCTTGACGAAAAGAAGTTCAGGGAGATCCTGTGGGACCATAAGCCGCTGACCGACTTCTGGAGGATAGGCAGGGGCATAGCAAGAAAGCTTGAAAAGAACGGAATGCATACTCTCGGTGATGTCGCAAGATGCTCTGTCGGAGCAAAAGGAAGACATTTTAATGAGGATCTTCTTTACAAGCTGTTCGGAATAAATGCGGAGCTCATAATAGACCACGCTTGGGGATACGAGCCCTGTGAGATATCGGACATCAAAGCTTATGTTCCGAAGAGCACATCGGTCTCCACGGGGCAGGTCCTTAAATGCCCCTACACCGCGGAGAAGGGCAAGCTGATCGTAAAGGAGATGACGGAGCAGCTTTCCCTGGACCTTGTCGCAAGGGGGATCGTAACCGACCAGCTCGTTCTTTACGTGGGATACGACATAGATAATTTTGCCGATGCCGAAAGGATGAAGGATTACGACGGCGAGATCGTAAAGGACTATTACGGAAGGCTTGTTCCCGCACCCGCGGGCGGAAGCCTTAACCTTGGTCATTACACTTCATCCACGAGAACCCTCGTTGCTTCGGCGGCGCAGCTTTATGATGAGATCATAAATTATGATCTGCTGATCAGAAGGGTCAATGTGGTCGCAAACCATACGCTTCCCGAGGAGGAAGGCCTTGCCCTGAACCGGAAGGAGACGGAATACGTTCAGCTCGATCTGTTCTCCGATTATGAGGCGGAGGAAAGGCTCAGGGCGGATACCGAAAAGGACGAATATAAGGACAGAAGACTCCAGGAGGCTGTGCTTAATATTCAGCAAAAATACGGAAAAAATGCTATACTAAAGGGCATGAATCTTGAGGACGGCGCAATGACCGCAGAGCGTAACGGTCAGGTCGGAGGACACAGGGCATGAAGGATGATTACAGCGATATAATCAATATGCCGTTCCACGAACCGGATCCCGTAAAGCACCCGAGGATGGAAAGGGCGGCGCGGGCCGCACAGTTTTCTTCTTTTGCGGCTCTGACCGGATACGAAGATGTTGTCGAGCAGACTCAGGAAGAAGTGCGTAATGCCGTTCTTAACGAAACGGTATTTGAAGATATAGAAGACATTTAAAGGGGGAGAGTAAAATGCCTGCACCCAGAGGAAGACAGACAAATGTTACCGGCGGCGGTAAAGGAGTACAGAGGAGAGGCTCGGGACTCGGAACGGGCCCTGTCGGAAGCGGAAATTTCGGGGGAGGAAGAAGAACCTCATCCGGAAACGGAGTAAATATCGGTTCGCAGCCCCATCACTCATCATCGGGCTCGCAGCAGGGTTATCCCTATCCCGGCGGAGGAACCCGCATAGGCGGAGGCGGGGCAAGACTTATTTTCATAGTGATAGTCATCATCCTGATAATCGGAGGCAAGGGACTGTTCTCATCATTTGGCGGCGGATCTTCGGGAGGCGGCGGAGGTTCGAATATCATCTCCGATATGACATCGCTCCTCGGAGGAGGATCCTCGTCATATATTTCCGGTGTCTCTTCGACATCTTCGCCCTGGGGCTCGGACAGGAACACAGGTGTACTGAACCGTGAGGTTTCACCCGAGGCAAGGGATAAATACACTCAGATACTCGGAAACGGTAAGGATGTCGTTACCATAATGGTCTATATGTGCGGAACCGACCTGGAGTCCAGGGCCGGCATGGCTACGAATGACCTCATGGAGATGGCAAACGCTTCTCTATCCGACAATGTAAATGTCATCGTTTACACGGGCGGATGCAAGAATTGGAAGAACAGTATCGTATCCTCTTCGTATAACCAGATCTACAAGGTCATCGGCGGCGGCAAGCTCGAATGTCTCGAGAGCAATATGGGTTCGGGCGCAATGACCGATCCGAAGACTTTGGAGAGCTTCATTGAATACGCACACGAGAATTACCCCGCAAACAGGAACATCCTGATCTTCTGGGATCATGGCGGCGGTTCCGTTTCGGGTTACGGATATGATGAAAAGAATCCGAATTCCGGATCCATGGATCTTGCGGAGATAAGCTCTGCACTTAAGAATTCCGGTATTAAATATGACTTCATCGGCTTCGACGCATGCCTCATGGGAAGCCTTGAGACCGACCTTATGGCCGCGCAGTATGCCGATTACCTTATCGGAAGCGAAGAGACGGAACCGGGCATAGGCTGGTACTATACCGACTGGCTTACCGCTCTTTCCAAGGACACTTCGATGTCCACGCTCGATATCGGAAAGCAGATCATCGATGATTTCGTGGATACCTGTGCAAAACAGTGTGCCGGACAGAAGACCACGCTTTCACTCGTTGACCTTTCCGAACTTCAGGTAACCGTCGGAGATGAATTCAGGGCATTCTGCTCCGATACCCAGGGGCTTATCACAAGCGGAGATTATGCTTCCGTATCCGATGCACGTACAGGTTCGAGGGAGTTTGCGACAAGTTCACACATCGACCAGATCGATATGGTCAACTTTGCACGCCGCGTTGGAACAGACGAAGGTAACGCGCTTGCAGAGGTTCTTCTTTCCGCGGTCAAGTACAACCGTACCTCGGGCAATATGACCAATGCGTACGGAATCTCCATTTACTTCCCGTACAACAGCAAGTCCGCCAAGGTCGACAAGGCGGTAAGCACATATGAGAAGATCGGACTCGATGACGAGTACACCGACTGCATAAGGGAATTTGCCGGACTTGAAGCTTCGGGCCAGGCTGTTTCGGCTTCATCAGGTACCGACATCACCTCCCTTCTTTCCGGAGGATCGGCACAGAGCTCATACGGGTCCCTTTCATCGCTTGATGTAAACGATATGATGAACCTCATCTCCGGTTTCTCGGGAATGCTCTCCGGAAGATCGATGAGTGACAGGGATGCCGCCGATTACATTGCGGACAATTCTTTCGATGCATCCGTTCTTTCCTGGAAGGAAGAAGACGGAACATATTACATTCCCATCAGCGACGATCAGTGGCAGCTCGTTAATACAGTGGACCTTGCGATGTATTACGATGACGGATCGGGATATGTGGACCTCGGCCTTGATAATATCTTTGAGATAGACGGAAAAGGAAACCTCATCTCGATGGTCGACGGTACCTGGCTTTCCATAGAGGACCAGCCCGTTGCCTACTACCACACCGACACAATAGACAACGGTGACGACGATTATACCATCACGGGATATGTTCCCGCTTACTTAAACGGCGATCCCGTAAAGCTCGAGCTTGTATTCGATAACGATCATCCCTACGGCTACATTGCCGGCGCAAGGATCGATTACAAGGGATCGACCGATACCGAGGCAAGAGGCCTTATCGAACTTGCCGCAGGAGACGAGATCGATTTTGTATGTGATTATTACACATATAACGGAGAGTATGAGGACAGCTATTATCTCGGAGAAACCCTGGTCATATCCGACCCGGATAACATCAAGATAAGCAATACGTATCTCGGCGGGGATTTCCTTGCTCTCTACAGGATCACGGACATTTATAACGGTGAGTACTGGACCGAAACCGTGCCCGATTAACCCGCTATGTCACTCTTTTTAGAAGAGGAAGGAATATGTTATAATATTTATTCGATGTATCGCATTTTGCTTTTGATCCGGCCAGGGGGAAAACAGACCGGCGAAGCGGAGGATTAAAAATGGCTGAATACATGTTGACCACTTGCTCCACAACGGATCTTTCCCTTGAATATTTCAAGGAAAGGAATATCGGAGTAACCTATTTTACATTTGAACTCGGCGGAACGGAGTACCCGGACGATATGGGTATGTCCGTGACACCCAAGGATCTTTTCAGAAGGATGCTTGAAGGTGAGAATACCAAGACAAGCCAGGTAACTGTAGGACAGTATACCGAATTTTTCGAGCCTTTCCTGAAGGAAGGCAAGGATATTCTCCACATAGCTTTCTCCAGTGGTCTTTCCGGATCGTACAACTCCGCAAGGCTGGCTGCCGAGGAGCTCAGTGCACAGTATCCCGACAGAAAGCTCTATGTCGTCGATTCACTTGCCGCTTCCACAGGACACGGACTTGTTGTGGATGCCGCTGCAGATCTCAGGGATGAGGGCAAGAGCATCGATGAGGTCAGGGACTGGCTCGAAGCCAATAAGAACAAAGCTCATCACTGGTTCTTCTCATCCGACCTTACATTCTTTATAAGAGGCGGAAGAGTCAGCAAGACCGCAGGTGCCATAGGAACCGTTCTCGGCATCTGCCCCCTTCTCAACGTTAATGACGAAGGAAAGCTGATCGCAAGAGAGAAGATCAGAGGCAAGAAGAAGGTCATCAAGCGCATCGTTGATGTGATGGAGCAGCGCGCACAGGGCGGACTCGATTATACCGGCAAGGTGTTCATCAGCAATTCCGATTGCTACGAAGATGCCAGAGCGGTTGCAGACCTTATAGAAGAAAGATTCACCAAGATGAACGGCAAGGTGCAGATCTATTCGATAGGTGCCACCATCGGAAGCCATACGGGTCCCGGTACCGTTGCGCTTTTCTTCTGGGGAGACGAAAGAGAGCATTAGTATAACGTGGGTAAGACGTCGACACATCTGCTGAAACAATTCTATACCGCAGGTTCTCAGATGTGGTTTGCACCCGAGGGTCACCTGGATAAGAAACTCCGCGGATTCGGCTGCGGAGTAGTGGCTCTGCACGATCTTATCGAATACAAAGGAATAATAAAAGCGCCGAAAGGCAGAAATGAGTATATGGAGCAGATCCGTAAGATGGAAAAGGGTGGAATCTTTGTCTTCCCCGGGCTTGGGATCGCTCCATATTATTATCCCATCCTATGCAATCTTTTTCTGATGAGGCACGGATCGAGGCTCAGGATAGGATGGGGACGCACGGCACGTTCGCAGCTCAGGAACGGTGCACGCGACATAAAGAAGTGCCTGGACAATGATTTTCCGGTGATCTTCGCAGCAGGCCCCGGTTTTCCTTTTCTCTTTAAGGACAAATTCGTAACTCTTTACAACAGGGAACGCAGACCCTCCGGCAAGAAAACGAGGGAGCATTATATGACGGTTCTCGGAACTGCCGAGGCGGACGGCGAGATCTGGCTCGAGGTGGCATCCTGGGGCGAACAGTTCAGCATAAGACTTGATGAGCTCGTCGAGTATTCGAAATATGCGATGCCCTTTTCCACAAGATTCTATAACATTTACGAAAAGAAAAAATAAGCGGGAGATACCCGTAAATTACGGTTTTCCAAGGAGGTATGTTCATGGCAGTCGATGCAAGAAAAGTAGCTCTTATAGGTTGCGGTTTTGTAGGATCCGCTTCGGCTTTTGCACTCATGCAGAGCGGTCTTTTTTCCGAGATGGTCCTTATAGATGCCAACACCGCCAAGGCGGAGGGTGAAGCGCTCGATATAGCGCACGGTCTTTCATATGCCAAGCCAATGCAGATCTATTCGGGCACATATGAAGACATCGCGGATGCGGCGATAATCGTAATAAGCGCCGGAGCAAACCAGAAGCCCGGAGAGACAAGACTCGATCTGGTCAAGAAGAACATCGCGATCTTCAGATCCATCATGGGCGAGCTTAACCGTGTCAAGGTTGAAGGCATCCTTCTCATAGTAGCCAATCCCGTTGATATACTTACGGCTGCAGCCGTAAAGCTTTCCGGACTTCCCGAGAACAGGGTATTCGGATCGGGTACCGTTCTCGATACCGCAAGATTCAAGTATCTGCTCGGAGAACATCTCGGAGTCGATTCGAGAAATGTACATGCATTCATACTCGGCGAGCACGGAGACAGTGAGATAGCCGTCTGGTCGAGCGCCAATATATCCGGCATCCCCGTTCATGATTTCTGTGAGCTCAAGGGCCACTACGATCATGAGACTGCAATGAAAGAGATCGCGGACAATGTCAAGAATGCCGCATATGAGATAATCGAAAAAAAGCAGGCAACCTATTACGGAATCGCTATGAGCGTAAGGCGTATCTGTGAGGCGGTCATAAGAGATGAGAAATCGATCCTTCCCATATCGCGCATGCTTCACGGTGAGTACGGCATCGACGGTGTCGCTCTTTCGCTTCCCGCAATAGTCGGTGCGGGCGGAGTTGAGATCCCCGTGCCCGCGGAACTAAGTGACGAAGAGCTGTCCGCTCTCAAAAAATCGGGTGAGACATTAAAGGCCATACTCGACGAAAATCTTTGATCGGAGGAATTCCAAATGAGCATCACACAGATCTGTATCCTTGCCGTGATAGTTTTGTATCTGCTGTTCGTTCTGCTTGTGGGTATAAAATTTTCAAAGGGCAACAAAACCACTGAGGACTACTATCTCGGCGGACGCAAACTCGGTCCCCTGGTAACGGCAATGAGTGCCGAAGCTTCGGACATGAGTTCCTGGCTTCTTCTCGGAATACCGGGACTTGCCTATGCATCCGGACTTGCCGATCCTTTCTGGACCTCGCTCGGACTCGGAATAGGTACTTATTTCAACTGGCTGATCGTTGCAAGAAAGCTCAGAAGATACAGTCAGATAAACGGATCGGCGACGATCCCTTCGTTCTTCTCCAACAGGTTCGGGGATGAAAACAATGTCCTTTCGCTGATCGCCGCTCTTGTCATAATCATTTTCTTCGTTCCCTATACGGCGAGCGGATTCTCGGCATGCGGAAAGCTTTTCAATTCACTTTTCGGAGTCGATTACATGGTTGCGATGATCATCTTTGCACTCGTTATCATCGCATATACGACACTGGGCGGATTCCTTGCCGCATCCACCACCGACCTTATCCAGAGCGTCATCATGACCATCGCTCTTGCGACAATCCTTTTCTACGGTGCTTCACAGGCAGGCGGATGGGGAGCTGTATTCGAAAATGCCAAGGGTCTTGCGGGATATTTTGATCTGAACAATATGCATTCCGATGAGACCGGTCTTATCGCATACGGAACTCTCACCAAGGTTTCGACCATGGCATGGGGACTCGGATATTTCGGAATGCCCCATATCCTTCTCAGATTCATGGCTATCGAGAAGGAAGAAAAGCTTTCTGTTTCGAGAAGGATCGCAAGCGTATGGGTTTTCATCGCAATGTTTGCGGCTATCATCATAGGATTTGTTGCAAGGGCAATGACCGCAAACGGATCGATAGGAGTACTTGACGATCCCGAGACCGCGATCATTAAGATATCGGATCTGCTCAGCTCACACGGCGTGTTCACGGCATGCGTTGCCGGACTCATACTAGCGGGCATACTTGCAGCTACCATGTCAACCGCTGATTCACAGCTTCTTGCTGCGGCATCCAGTGCATCGGATGATATCTTCGGAAAGATGATCTTCAAGAAGCAGGATGCGAAGCGCTCAATGCTCGTTGCAAGAATTGCGGTTGTCGTGATGAGTATAATCGCACTTTTTATAGCATCGGATCCCAACAGTTCAGTATTCCAGATCGTATCATTCGCATGGGCGGGCTTCGGTGCCGCATTCGGACCTCTTATGTTCTTTGCGCTGTTCTGGAAGAGGACCAATAAATACGGTGCGCTCGCCGGAATGATAAGCGGCGGCGTCATGATCTTCGTTTGGAAGTTCCTGGTCCGTCCTCTCGGAGGCATATGGAATATCTATGAGCTTCTTCCCGGATTCATAGTATCCGCGATCTTCATTGTTGTCGTAAGTCTTATTACACCCGCACCCGAGGGTAAGGTAATCGAGGATTTCGAAAAAGCCGCTGAATAATTTTGCTTTTATGAGGGGGGCAGATTATGGCACAAAACGGAAAGACGAAAAAATCCGCCGGCATCCATTCTATCGCTTTTAAGCTGGTGGTTTCCATCGGTCTTGCTTTCACTTTTGCATGTTCGATCCTTCTTTTTATTGCGATCAGGAATTCGGAAGGATGCATGACAGAGGCTTATAAGAAGTACACCATGAATGTGGCCCAGTCTGCGGCCACTGCCGTTGATGTGCTCTGCCGTGAGGGAACCGGTGACGATTCTCGTGGCGCAGCCGTTGAAGAGGAGATGCTCTCCCTTATCGAAGCCGATGCCGAAGCAAACAGGCAGGTTCTATATGACTTTTACGGCCCGGTTCTCGGAGACATCGAGCTTACCGGAATAGACGGTTCATATGCGTATATGGTCAGTGCGGACGGAACGACCCTGTATCATCCGAGCGGCGAGAGGATCGGTAATCCTGTTGAGAACGCGGCTGTCAAGGGTCTTACCGCAAGGCTCGCATCCGGAGAAAAGCCTTCTTCCATCGGAGCGGGTTCGGTCGTATACGAATTCAAGGGTTCTGACAAATTCGCCGGATATGCATTTACCGAAGGCGGTAATATCGTGGTGGTTACCGGTGACTACAATCTGGTAATGAAACCTGTAAAGACAATGAGGAACAGGATGATCGGCGCATCTGCCGGTCTGCTTCTGACATTCCTCATTGTTTTCTTTTTCATAATCACTCTGATCTTAAAGCCCATAGGTACTCTCATAGAGATAATCGATGCCACGGCCTCGTTCAACCTGAGGCATAATCCAAAGTCCGGTGCCCTTCTGAAGAGAAAGGATGAATTCGGGCTTATTTCAGCGTCGATCGGAAATATGAGAGCCAGGCTCAGGGAGATCGTGGATGATATCGGAAGTGCGGCTGAGGAGATCGATGCCAATGTGACCGAACTCGATGAAACCGCTGAAGTAGTCAATTCGATGTGCACCGACAATTCCGCAACGACTCAGGAAATGGCTGCATCCATGCAGGAATGCGCGAATTCCGCAGATCATATGAACACGGATATAGCCAATATCCGCAATGCCCTTCATCAGATCGAAATGCAGACCAATGACGGATTCACCGTATCCGACGAGATCATGGAAAGAGCTACACAGCTCAGGGATACCACGGACAAGGCATCCGATACGACGGGAGGGATCTTTGCGGATGTTAAGGCAAGATCTGTAAAGGCCATAGATGATTCCAGGGTTGTGGAGAGGATCAATGAGCTTACGGATGCGATAATGGCGATATCGTCGCAGACTTCACTCCTTGCCCTGAATGCATCGATCGAAGCGGCAAGAGCAGGTGAAGCGGGAAGAGGATTTGCGGTTGTTGCGACCGAGATAGGTAATCTTGCGGATCAGACCTCAAGATCGGTCGGAGACATCAACGGTATCGTTGCAGAGGTTAACGTGGCCGTTACCCGGATGCAGTCCTGCCTTGAGGAGATGGGGGATTTCCTGGAAAATACCGTACTTAAGAATTTTGATTCCTTTAAGGATGTCGGATTCAGGTATCAGGATGATGCCGACGTCTTCAAGGATTGTATGTCCAGCATTAAGAACAGCGTGGATGAACTGACCGAGACCATGGCCAGCATGGCAGGCTCGGTGGCTTCCATAAGCGGCGCAGTCGGCGAATCGGCTGAGGGCGTATCCGATATAGCCGGCAAGACGACTGACATCGTCCAGGGAATGAGCGATACCGGAATAAAGGTCGGACAGTGCCGCGAGTATGTCGGCAAGCTCAGGGAGGTCATAAGCCGTTTCGAACTGGATTGAAAAAAATACCGATTGTTGGTGAGAAGTGCATTTAGTGCTATAATATTTGCAATGCTCACAATTATATAGTGCATGTTGATACATATCAGTTTTTTATGAGAGAGGGGAACGATATGAAGAAACTATTCGCGAAGTCTAACATGACCTTTATGGTCGCTCTGCAACTTCTTGTACTTCCTGCCGTCATTTGTCTGATCATCTCACTCATCATGATGGGAAAAGAGATGAACGGAACCTATAATGAGGCGGAAACTCTTTTCAGTGAGACCCTGTACCAGGCAAACAGTAAGCTCCTCAATGCGGACAGGGATCTTTACCAGGCTATGAACGCCGCCCAGCAGTATATATCCATATCCCAGTCCGACGGCGCACTTCCTCCCGAAGTAATGGAAGGACTTTACGCCGCCAGAGTGGCAACATGGGATGAAAACCTCGGACAGACCGTTGAAAGAGTCGAGGGAGCCCTTGCTATTGCCAAGACACAGGATTCCCTTTATACGGGAACTCTTGTAGAGGGTAAATCATTCAAGGATTATTACGAAGAATTCCAGGATGAGTATTCCGCATGGCTTGCTACGTATGATTTCACCACAAACGAAGGCGATATCACCGCTTTCAATGAGCAGTTTGAAGTGGCAAGAAACGGCATCTCCGGAATGACCGATGTCGTAGAAGCGTGGGCCGATGCACAGAAGACTGAGGCAAAGGCTTCGATTGCAGGCAAGGTCACGACCGTAACCATTCTCTTTGTCATCATCATAATAGGTGTATATGCACTCGTTATCGTTACTGCCAAGGCACTTTCCGATGGAGTAAAGAAGGTCGGAAACTCCATCGACAATATGTCCAAGGGCGATTTTGCAACTCCCCTTGAGGTTGAATCTTCCGTAAAAGAATTCAGGCATATGGCTGCATCCGCAGAGAATATGAGACAGAGCCTGCGTGATGCCCTTTCCAGGATCATAAACAGTGCGCAGAGCGTCGATGAAGGTGCATCCGATGCCAAAGAGAAGATCACGGACAGCCAGAGAGCTACCGCAGATATCAACCAGGCGGTATCCGAACTTTCGAACGGTGCAATGGCTATGGCTACGGATGTTCAGTCCACAGCTGACATCACCGTCAATATCGGAAATGCGGTTGAGACTGTACTTGATGCCGCGACCTCGAATCTTGAGAACGGACGTGCCGTTATGGAAGAGTCATCCAAGGTTCAGGGCGAACTCGGAGATCTGATGAAGTCGGGTGCCAACACCAGGGAAAAGGCAGACCAGGTTGCCAAATCCGTGGGCGAGACCGCAACCGTTGTTGAGCAGATCAATCAGGCTGCGGAACTGATCATTTCCATCGCTAACCAGACCAACCTTCTTGCTCTCAATGCTTCTATCGAGGCTGCAAGAGCAGGTGAGGCCGGCAAGGGTTTCGCGGTTGTTGCGGACAATATCAAAAATCTTGCCGAAGAGTCCAACGGTGCCGCTAACGAGATCACCGGAATGCTCAAGACGATCACCGGACTTTCCGATCGCAACAAGTCCCTTACCGAGGACATCAGGAATGCGACCGAGGCCGAAAGCAGCGCACTCGGATCGATGAGTGATTCGTTTGAGAATATGCTCGGTATGCTCCGTGAGACCGAGGAAGGCAATAAGCAGATTCTCGATCTTGTACAGACGCTCGATAACGATAAGAAGTCAATCATGGAATCCGTAGAATCCCTTTCTTCGGTATCGGAAGAAAATGCCGCATCTACCGAGGAAACATCCGCATCACTTACGCTGCTTGACGAAAACATGGAAAGTGTCGTAAAGCAGACGGAAGCTCTTTCAGCTGTTGCAGATGAACTCAGGGATAATGTCAAGATGTTCACGATCTAAATAGCTTATATTGTTTCAGGGAGGATGAATATGGCTAACAGTGTTAATGCAACCGGTAAGAAGAAAGGGGGATTTGATTTTCTGAAGATGCTGATGCTCTTCGGAATGGTTCCCATTATCACTGCGATACTTGTCGAGACCTTCGTCAGTGCCTCGAGAACCAAGCATTCGATGGAGGAATCGGTATACGACAGACTAAATGCCACCAATATGGCATTCAACCATTATGTTGAGGATGTCATCGCAAATGCCGGTGAGGATATATTCCTTACCGAGGATGCGGATCATACCTTTGTTGATTCGTATACTTCGGAGAACCTCGGTCTTACCATATTCATGGGCGATACCCGTGCCGTAACGAACCTCAGGGATTCACAGACAAATCAGAGACTTGAGGGAACCAAGGCATCCGATGCCGTCATCGCAGCCTGCTTAAACAGCGGGCAGCATTACCAGTCGGACGGCGTAATGATCAACGGAAAGCAGTACTATGTTGATTACCAGCCGATCTATGCAACAGACGGACGCATCATAGGAATGACCTTCGTAGGAGAACCTTATGACACTGTGCACTCCGCGATCCTTTCGGTCACCACTCCCCTGGTCCTTGTAGCAGTTATCCTTTTCGTTTTCTTCGCGGGACTTATATTCTTCCTTTCACTCTATGTAAGAAGAGCACCTGCGCTTATAAGTGAAGATATGGAGAGAATGGCTACCGGTGACATCATGTCCGATTCCGTGTCTCATTCGGCCATCACCGAGAACGTTAACATGATCACCGCGATCGGAAACATGAAATCCGTCCTTCAGGATACCGTTTCCAGGATCAAGGAATCGGCTGACGAACTCGGCGAGAATGCGAATGAGGTTATGTCGCTTTCCGATGCATCGGCAGACGGAGCAACCCAGATATCCACCGCTGTCGGAGAACTTTCGCTCACAGCCCAGAACATGGCGGAGAACGTTCAGGAAGTCAACTCCCATGCGGCTGAGATGGACGAAACCGTATCCGATATCGGCGGAAACGTGGAAAACCTCAATAAGAATGCCGAGACCATGAAGAACATAAGCCGTCTTGCTTCCGGCAAGATGAAGGATGTCATGAATTCCAGCCGTGGAAGCGTTGAAGCGGTTCAGACCATCAATAAGCAGATCAACCTTACCAACGAATCCATCGCCAAGGTCAACGAAGCAATTGATCTTATCATCGATATAGCAAGCCAGACCAAGCTCCTCAGCCTTAACGCTTCGATCGAAGCTGCGAGAGCGGGTGAAGCGGGAAGAGGATTTGCTGTTGTCGCAGATTCGATCTCACAGCTTTCCGAGCAGTCCAATAACAGCGCATCGACGATCAGGACGATCGCAGAGGAGATCCTTTCCAATTCCGAAGTATCGGTAAGGCTTGCCGGTGAGATCATGGACACCATGAATGCAGAGCAGGCTATCATCGAAGAGGCACAGGATGAGTTTGAAAAACTCGAAGCGGCCATCGCAGAGTCTGTTGACGGAATCAAGGGAATCGATGAGAAGACATCCTCACTTCAGAGTATCAAGGAGAGGATCGTTGCCAACGTAACGGATCTTTCCGCCATCTCAGAGGAAAACGCTGCATCCAATGCCGAGGTTTCCGCAAGCACGGACAACATCGCAACCTCCATCAAGGAGATCGCGGACAGGATAAAGGGTGTCAGCGCACAGGCGGACAATCTCAAAGAGATCGTTGCATTCTTCAAATAAAGACAATAAAAACATTTACCCGCGGATACATTTTCCGCGGGTATTTTTTACTTAAAAAGTATACTTTTACGCCTTTTGAAATGAGCCCGAATCCTTGTAAAAGTCGCCGTTTTGAGCTAAATTATTAGTATAAGACGAGGCCGTAAAAAGCATGATATCATATACCTTTATGATAATTCTCACAATCTTTATGGTGCTGTATGCGATGAGCATATTCGTGGTCACCACGCATGATAATCCTTACAAGGGATATATCACGTGTCTCCTTGTCGCGGCCTTCCCTCCTTTCATACTTGACGGCTGTGTCACAATGACCAGGCATTACGAAGTGGCAGAGATAGGATACAGTCTTCTGTATATAAGCATGGACATGATGCTGTTCTTCCTGCTCAGGTTCGTAATGAATTATTGCGGTATCCGGTACAGGCGTAAGGCATATACGATGGTCTTCCGTGCGCTCTGCCTTCTTGACTGTATTTCCGTAGCGCTTAACTTTAAATATCATCATGTATATACGATACGCACAGTGGATCCCGCCGAACTTCCCGAATTTGCCGGTACCCATATTATCAATAAGGTATTCTACGGAGTGACAGGAGGCTGGTACTATTATGTTCACGGCGCACTCTGCACCTTTGCCGTACTTCTCGGCATTGCATTCCTTCTGTGGAAAGCGAGCAGATATGCAGCCATATACTGGGTGAAGTATTACTGCATAGCAGGTTCCCTTCTCGTAACCGCTCTGTGGTATATCGGAGTCATGGCGTCTAACAGCCCCGTTGATGCATCCCTTATCGGATACGGTATAACGGGTCTTCTGATAGTGTTTTTCACAACGCTTTACAAACCCGCAACTCTTATCAATAATCTGCTCTCGGCATCGATCAGGTCCTCCGAGAGCGGAATAGTTCTTTTTGACAATTCCGGAAAAGTTGTATTCATAAATCACAGCTTTGCCGACTTGTTCGGTATATCCGACTCCGATTACGGAAAGGCTTACGATATTTTCAAAAAGCTTACGGAGAATGAAGAATCGATAAACCATTCATACTCATCGGTAAGGCGTATCACGGACGAAGAGACCGGCATCGATACGATCTATGAGATCGATGTGTGCGATGTTTATGACAGCCGCCATGATTACTGCGGCTTCTACGCCAAGATCAAGGATCGTACGGACGAAGAGGTTGAGCTGGAAAAGGAAAGATTCCTTGCGATGCATGATTCGCTTACGGGGCTTTACAATATCTCCGCCCTTTACAGACTGACGGATGAAAAGCTTTCCCGTAAAGACAGCAGGGAATATGTTGCCGTAGTCACCAATATCACCGGCTTTAAGAGCATCAATGAGGTGTTCGGCACAGACAGGGCGGACGACGTGCTGAAGGATATTGCGTGTAAATTTGCCGAGACCATGGGCCCCGCAAGCATTGTCGGACGCATAACCGGTGACCGTTTCGGACTCTTTTTGAAAAAGGATGATTTCGATCCGGTTCTTTTTACCAGGATCTGCAGTTCTCTTTACATCGACAGGGGTGATTACAAGTATCCGGTAACCATGCATGTCGGCGTCTGCAATGTCGATTCACCGGATCTTACCAGCCAGATGGTATTCGACAGGGCATTTCTTGCGATAGACGGGATCAAGAACGATATGCAGAAGGTTATCGCATATTATGACGATTCGGTCCGCGAGTCCATTCTATGGGAACAGATGGTAACAGGAAGCGTCGATGATGCCATGGAGGCCGGAGAGATCATTCCTTTCATCCAGGCGCAGGTAACCTCGGACGGAAAGGTAAGAGGCGGTGAGTGCCTTATCAGGTGGGATCACAGGACAAAGGGAATGCTTCCTCCCGGTAAGTTCATAGGCGTTCTTGAAAAGACGGGACTCATCGCAAGGGTCGACCGCTATATGTGGGAATATGCATGCAAGATCCTCGGAAGATGGAATGAAGAGGGATATGATGATATGTATCTGTCCGTGAACATATCTCCCAGGGATTTCTATTTTACCGATGTCTACGGAGATATAACAGCATATGCGGGAAAGTACGGTATAAAGCCCGAACAGCTGCGGCTTGAGATAACCGAGACGGCAATGATGGGAAATGTTGAAGCTGTTCTGGATGTGATCAGAAGACTCAGAAGCGACGGGTTCATTGTGGAGATGGACGATTTCGGAAGCGGATATTCATCGCTCAACACACTCAAGATACTTCCGGTTGATGTTCTTAAGGTGGATATGCTTTTCCTGCGCGACATCAAGGATGCCGATACACAGCTTAAGTCCAGATTCATTTTGTCCAACGTCATCAACATGGCGATCGATATCGGACTGTCGGTCATCACGGAGGGCGTCGAGACGGGAGAACAGAAGGAATTCCTCGAAGAATGCGGATGCCGCTGCTTCCAGGGATATTACTTCTCAAAGCCGATACCGGTATCGGAATTTGAAGAAAAGTACTTAATGGCCGATCGATAATACGAACCACGGGATACTGTAAAAGGAACGCCCAATAAGCGTTCCTTTTTTCTGAAAACCGTCTGCACCGCAAACTGTATGGATGAAAAAGAAAAGAAAAACGATACAAAGGAGATCCTTGCTCTTTCCTCGAAGATAATAGAGCTTGCGAGGGATGAGATCATGATGTCATTCCGCTTTCTCGACAGAAGCCTTATGGAGCTTAAAAGTGAGGCCCGTCCGGGATGCGCGAATGTCTATTCGGGTATCGGAAGGTTCGTATACGATCCAGTAAACATCATTCGCGCCGCACAGAAGGATTTCAGGCTCCCCGCGAGGATGATCTTCCATGTCATGCTGCATCATATCTTTTCCCATCCTTTTTCCGGTGAAAGAACCGACCGCGTCCTTTGGGACCTTGCCTGTGACATCGCGGTTGAAAACGTGATAGCCGAGCTTGACGAGGACTGCGTAAGACTCGATACCGATCTTGCGACGGCGGGAATGCTCAAGGTGCTGAAGGAGGATGTGGGAAAGCTTTCCGCAGAGAGTCTCTACAGATACTTCCGTAAGAATCCCCTTACTCCATCGAGGGTCATGGAATACGAAAGAGCCTTTGCACTCGACTCGCACGACCTGTGGAGACCGGACTCTTCTCCGGAGATACAGATGACGGAAGAGGAGTGGAAGAAGATTTCCAGGCAGGTGCTTGCAGAGATAAAGAGTTTTTCGAAAAAGGGTTCCTCGGGTGAATCGCTCGAAAAGAATCTGCTCGAAGGCTCCGCGGTCAAATATGATTACAGGAGGATCCTGGAGCATTTCGTGGTAACGGGTGAGCACACCAGACTCAGCGATGACGAGTTCGATTATATCTACTACACATACGGACTTGAGCATTACGATAACATGCCGCTTATAGAACCTCTCGAATACCGGGAGGACAAAAGGATCAGGGACTTTGTCATAGCGATAGACACATCGGCATCCTGCAGCGGTGAGACGGTAAAGAAATTCATAAGGCAGACCTTCGACCTTCTCAAACGGAGTGAGAGCTTCTTCAGGAAGATCAACATCCACATCATACAGTGTGATGCCGAGGTGGGAAGGGATGATAAGATCACCGATATCTCTCAGCTGGAAAGCTTTCTCGGAAACATGAAGCTGGTTGGCGGAGGAGCGACGGATTTCAGACCGGTGTTCGATTACGTAAAGACCCTGCAGGAAGCAAGGGAGTTCGACGATCTTAAAGGGCTGATCTATTTTACGGACGGCTACGGAATATATCCGGAGAGAAAACCTGACTTTGATGTCATATTTGCATTTTTGAACGAGGACACATCCCGCCCCGCTCCGCCCGTATGGAGCATGAAGGCAGTTATCGAGGAGGATGAACTGAAATGAACATAGCAAGCGCAAAACAGGTAATAAAAGACACGGTCCGCATATATCTCAAGAAGGACGAATACGGAGAATACTGCATTCCCACGGTAAGGCAGCGTCCCATCTTCATGCTCGGTGCACCGGGCATCGGAAAGACCGCGATCATGGAGCAGATCGCATCCGAGATGGGGATCGCATTCGTGTCATATTCCATGACGCATCACACAAGGCAGTCCGCACTCGGCCTTCCCTATATCACAACGAAAAAGTTCGGAGACACCGAATATTCCATAACCGAATATACGATGAGCGAGATCATTGCGTCCGTATACGAGGCGATAGATAAAAGGGGAGTGAAGGAAGGCATTCTTTTCCTCGACGAGATAAACTGCGTTTCCGAAACGCTCGGTCCCTCCATGCTGCAGTTCCTTCAGTACAAGACCTTCGGACGTCACTCGCTTCCCGAAGGATGGGTAATTGTTACTGCGGGAAATCCTCCCGAGTACAACAGGTCCGTAAGGGAATTCGATGTTGCGACCCTCGACAGAATGAAGGTGATCACCGTAGAGCCCGAACTTAAGGCGTGGATGGAATATGCCCGTGAAAGAAGTCTCCACGGTGCGATCCTCGCATACCTTGATGTGAAAAAGGAAGACTTCTATGTCATGGATATGTCTCCCGAGGGAAGGGCCTATGTTACCGCGAGAGGCTGGGAAGACCTTTCCGAGATGATGAAGCTCAGTGAGGAAGAAAAGATCACCATAGACGAAACGCTCATAAGTCAGTATCTCAGAAGCGAGAGAGTCGCGAAGGATTTTGCCGCTTATTATGACCTGTACATCAAGTACAAGACCGATTACCACATCGCGGAGATACTTGAAGGCAGGGCACCGGAGAGCATATACGAGAAGATGAACAATGCAAGCTTCGACGAAAGACTTTCAGTCCTTTCCATGCTGACCGAATCCGTATCCGGTGACATGAAGGAGACCCTCGTTGAAGCAGATGCCGTACGTACTCTCACTCCCGTCATGAAGAGCATAAAGGATATGTCGGAAAAAGGTGCGGATGACAGCGAGCTGCAGGGCATCATCAGAAAAGCCCTGGGTGCACAGGAGAATAACCTTAAGCTTTTGCAGGAGCGCGGAAATCTGAGCAGACACCGCAGGAGATCCATTGCCCTTACGATCGATTTCTATAATGACTGCCTGAAGCCGGGTGAAGGTGTAAAGGCAGAGGACGGAAGCCTCTCCTGCCTTGACAGCTACAATTCCGAAGTCGCGAAATTAAAAGAAAAAGCGATGACATCTTCATCAAGACTGTCAAATCTGATATCATTTGTCAGGAAAGCCTGTGAAGGCGGAAATGAGCCCATGATCCTTGCGACCAGACTGACCTCGGATACATGGTCCTCAAGGTTCATAAGTACGTTCGGAAACGAAGATTATGAAAAACTGGCCGGAGATATGGAAATATCCGAAAGAGGCCTGGAGCTGAAAGAACAGATAGCTAAATTCGATATCTGACGCATAAAGCGGAGGAAGATTTGGACAGAGAGACAGAGTACCCGGAAGGAAGCCTGGTATATTCGATAAAAGAAAATGAAGCTGTGCTCGGGGCGTGCAAGGGAAGATTTACTTCGCTTGTTCTTCCCGAATACCCTTTTGAAGGAGTAAAGCTTACCGTGATCGGAAAGAAAGCTTTCCTTGGGAAAAAGACTTTGAGAAAGCTGTCCGTGCCGTCATCTGTAAGGAGCATCGGTGATTTCGGATTTGCCCATTGCAGTAATCTGAAGGAGCTTGAGATGCCTCTTTGCGAAGCGGGTGACGGGATCTTCACGGGATGCACCGCGCTTGAGAAGGTTTCTTTTCCCGGAATGTCCGAGGATAAGGCTGCGCTGTTTGCACTGTCCGTAAGATTTTCCGGACCTGCGAGGCTGTCGGATGTCGGGGGACTTGACGAAGAATGGTTCATGCGTTTTGACGCGTGGATATCATCATTCCTTTTGCAGCCCGATGATGAGGGCTTCACAAACCAGATCCTCTGCGGAGAGGAAGAGGTGGGACTGAGCGACCGCGACGCATATATGAGCGGCCAGAGGGTCATAAAGGCTTCGCTCTGCATTCAGAGACTTCTTCATCCCGAGGGACTGCTTCCGGGTTATGAGAAGACCTTTACGGAATATATCAAGGACCACAGGCAGGGCTCGGAAAAAGGGAACGAGAGCTGGCTTGCGGTAAGGGACAATTATCCCGACAAAGCGCATTTCGGCATTCTTGAAAAATACGGCTGCGTCGATGACGGCAACAGGCCCGCCATGCTTAAGAGCCTGGGTGATGACAAGCAGGAGCTTAAGAGCCTTCTTATGAAAAATGCCGGAAATGAGGCGTTCGACAGATTTTTCTCGGGACTTGAGATCTGATCCCGGGAAGAATTATCTGACTCCGGGAAAAACGTTTTTTTGCTTTTTTCGCGAAATGTATATCTTTGAACCCCTGTTTTCCCTAAGAAATCGGTATTTTCCCCCTTGTTTTTGGAATAAAAAAAGGTTAAATTAATCTTGTAACGTATGGTTTACATATGTTGCTGAGGAGGGGGAGGATATTATGGGAAAAGAGATGAAAAAGAATAGGGGTTTTTCGCTGGTAGAACTGATCATAACTATAGCAATAATGGCCGTCCTCGTCGCCGTTCTTGTTCCTGTGTTCATTAAGTATGTTGAGCAGTCGAGGAGATCGAGGGATATTCAGACAGCCGATCAGATTAGGGAAGCGTTTCTTGCGGATATTGCCGAAGGCTCCAGAGTAGGAACCGGAAGCGTTGAAGTAGAGATCAATAATGCGTATCTTCCCGGAACGATAAATGAGACACCTACCGTATCGGGACATGTATTCACACCGGGCGGAACGTTCATGGCTGTATATGATGCGAATGTCAACTCCGTAAAAATCTATGTCAAGGAAGATTACGACCACGGAAAGCAGTATGATCTTACCAAGGAAGCGGATATTGAGGCATATAAGGCAGCGTAAGCATTTCCCAGAATTAAGTTAACACTCACCCGGGAACATACTTCCCGGGTGTTTTTATGGATTAAAGGAGAGAAGTAATGAATTTAGAACAGGCAAAGGCTAAACTTGAAAAATACGGACAGATGCAGGTCCTCAGATACTACGATGAACTGGACGATGCACAGAAGGAAGCGCTCCTTGCACAGATCGATGCAACCGACATGAGCATCCAGGAAAACTGTGCGCATCAGGAAGAGCTCGGAAAGAGGGGAGTCATCTCACCCCTTACCTGCATGGAGATACCCGAGATCGAAGCAGGCAGGGAAGAGTTTGACCGCATCGGACTTGAAGCCATCAAAGCCGGAAAGGTAGCGGCACTCCTTCTTGCGGGCGGCATGGGTACCAGACTCGGATCAGACGATCCCAAGGGTATGTACAACGTAGGAAAGACCAGGGATCTGTATATCTTCGAATGCCTTTTCAATAACCTCAGAGAGGTGACCGACAGGGCGGGTGCATTTGTACACATCTACATCATGACCTCCGAGAAAAATAATGACGCAACCGTCAGATTCTTAAAGGAGAATAATTACTTCGGATATCCCGAAAGCCATGTTCACTTCTTTATGCAGGATATGGCTGCCGCAACCGATTATAACGGCAAGATCTACCTTGAGGAGAAGGGCCGCATGGCTACCAGCCCCAACGGAAACGGCGGATGGTTCATTTCACTTGTAAATGCCGGACTTCTCGATAACGTTCATGCAAACGGAATCGAATGGTTCAATGTATTTGCGGTCGATAACGTGCTCCAGAGGATTGCCGATCCCGTATTCGTGGGTGCAACCATTGCAAAGAACTGTACCGTAGGTTCAAAGGTTGTAAGAAAAGCCGCTCCCGATGAGAAGGTCGGTGTCATCTGCCTTGAGGACGGCAAGCCCTCCATCGTAGAGTATTACGATCTTACCGAGGATCTTATGAATGCGAAGAATGAAAAGGGTGATCCCGCTTACAACTTCGGCGTTATCCTCAATTATCTCTTCTCCACCGCCCAGCTTGAGAAGATCCTTAACGGAGCACTTCCTCTCCACATCGTTGAAAAGAAGATCCCCTGCCTCGATGAGAACGGAAATCTTTTCAAGCCCGAAACCCCCAACGGATACAAGTATGAGAACCTCGTACTCGATATGATCCATCAGTGTGACAGCTGCCTTCCTTTTGAGGTTGTCAGGGAGAGGGAATTCGCACCCATCAAGAACAAGACCGGTGTCGATTCCGTCGAAAGTGCACAGGCACTTCTCGAAAAGAACGGAGTGATTCTCTGAAGATTTCTTTAAGAATCGCACTTGACTCTTCCCTTAGGGCATCCGTTAAGGTTTAATAAGCATATGGCAATTCATAAAGGAGGTTTTATGGGTAAGATACTTGTCACCGGCGGTGCCGGATTCATCGGAAGTCATACGGTCGTCGAACTGCTTGACTCCGGAAAAGATGTAGTCATTTTAGACAATCTCAGCAATTCCAACGAGAAGGTTCTCGGAAGGATAGAAGCCATCACAGGCAAAAAGCCCGGATTCTACAATGCGGACATCAGGGACCGAGGGGCGCTTGAAGAGATCTTTTCAAAAGAGGACATCAGTGCGGTCATCCATTTCGCGGGACTCAAGGCAGTCGGCGAATCGGTTGCAAAGCCCTGGGAATATTATGATAACAATGTTACCGGAACTCTTACGCTCGTCGATGTGATGAGAAAGCACGGATGCAAGAACATCATCTTCTCATCCTCCGCGACCGTTTACGGAAATCCCGCATTCGTTCCCATCACCGAGGAATGCCCCAAGGGACAGTGTACCAATCCTTACGGCTGGACCAAGTCCATGCTTGAGCAGATCCTTTCCGATATCCAGAAGGCCGATAACGAATGGAACGTGATTCTTCTCAGATATTTCAATCCCATCGGTGCTCATAAGTCGGGAACCATCGGAGAGAATCCCAACGGAATCCCCAACAACCTTATGCCTTACATCACCCAGGTTGCCGTGGGCAAGCTTCCCGAGCTCGGAGTATTCGGAAACGATTATGACACTCCCGACGGAACCGGCGTCCGTGATTACATCCATGTGGTCGACCTTGCGATCGGACATGTTAAGGCTCTCGACAAGATCGATGAAAAGTGCGGACTCAAGATCTATAACCTCGGAACCGGAACGGGCTACTCGGTACTCGATATCGTCAAGAATTTCGAGGAAGCTACCGGAGTAAAGATTCCTTACTCCATCAAGCCCAGACGTCCCGGTGACATCGCTTCCTGTTACTCGGATGCATCGCTTGCCAAGAAGGAACTCGGATGGACCGCGAAATACGGTATTAAGGAGATGTGTGAAGATTCCTGGAGATGGCAGAAGAACAATCCCAACGGATATGACGACTGATATTATTAAGCATCGGGGCAAAACAAATTGTCCCGATGCTTTTTGTATGTTATAAAAAAATATATGTATCTGATTTCTTCCGGATTGGGGGTAATTTCTATGAAAACTAAAATTGCAATAGCAGTTGGATCTCTTGCTGTTCTATGTTGTCTGGGTTTACTCTTTTGGAAAATGAATTATTCCGGAACATCGTCTTCGGATTCTGCAACGACTTCCGAAGTCTCTGACGTCAATTCCGGAAGCGCTGAAAACGCAGATGATACGGGCACTTTAGTGGAAAATGGGGGGGTAACGGCAACTCTGATTTAAATAACTCTCCTGATAATTCCGAAGAAATTGTAACTTCTGAATCCGAAAATCCCGATCCTGAGCCGGTATCTGAACCTGATCCTGATCCCGAACCTGTCGTAGCTGATCCTGAACCGGAGCCTGCTCCGGAGCCTGATCCCGAATCTGTCATAACTGATTCTGAACCGCAGCCGGTGGTTCCCGCAACTCCCGTTTCGATTTCGGCAACAGTACAATCCACCGAGCGGCATGTTGGCGATCAACTGAACACAAGCGATTTTACGGTTACCGTCACCATGAGTGATGGCAGCACTGTTAATAATCCGAGCGGATGGACGGCAAATCCGATGACGCTCGCATCCGAATCGAACGTTATCACGATTTCCTACAGTGGCCTCACGACCAGCGTAACCGTGCCTGCCACAATGGCAAGCATCAGCGCGCCTCCGCTTTCACCTGGGCCTCAGCCCGTTACCGGTCTGCCTGTGCGTCCGACATCTGAGAGCCAATTTTTCGACTGGGCAGTTGCTAATTATGGCTGGTCGTATAATGCAAGGTTTATTAACGGAGACTATTTTTATACAATAAGAAAAGGGAATTATGAGGTGATTTTAGTAGTCTTTGGACCGGGTGATTATGATGCATCTGTCCATATTCCTGGAACTGATCAGTTTCTGTATTACGGACAGTACCTGTCAGATCTTACTGAGCTATGCAATTATATAATGACTCTCTAATATAATGGCACCACGTTGTGGTGCCTTTTCTCAGCTCGTCCGAAAGGACTATTTATATAAATACGGCAAATAGCCGAAGAAATAAGAAACAAGCAATTGATAAATTATCATTGAATTTATTATATGTCTTCTTCGATGACGAGAATTTCGAGGTAGTCGAAGGGGATCTGTTCTATGAAGGAGCCCTGGCGGAAGCGTGTCTTGGACGTCTTTTTGAATGAGTCGATATTGTCTTCGAGCCAGATAGGTACGGGCAGATCGAATTCCCTGCAGGCCTTCTCAAGGCTGTTCATGATCTTATGGGTTCTGGTTTCTCCGGAACCGTCTTCGATCACTATGTCCTTTATCATATGTGTTTCTTTGAATTCCCTTACCCAGAGTCTGAACACTTTCGTTTGTACCCACCTGTTATTTATCACTACACAGAATTAAAGTGTTGTGGTAAAATATACTTTGTATGCACATGCACTTTTGTACCCGGAAGGATTTACGTTAACCGTTCTTTCCGGACTTTATAACCGTGATTATATTTTATAGATCGGAAATTCGCAATGGATAATGATATCAACGATATAGTGCAGGGAAACGGGATCGAGACCTGGCAGGAGGTTACTCTTGTCTACAATGCCGCAATGAGGCAGATCCAGACCAAGATCGAGATCCTGAACGAAGAGTTCCAGCACATTCACCAGTACAATCCCATAGAACACATCAAATGCAGGATGAAGACGCCCGAGAGCATCGTTAAGAAGCTTAAGCGTCACGGTCTTGATTCCACCATCGAGAACATGGTAAACAATGTCAACGATATAGCCGGAGTCAGGATCATCTGTTCATTTTCATCCGATATATACAGGATCGCCGATATGATCGAGCACCAGCAGGATATCAAGATCCTGACGGTCAAGGACTATATCACCTTCCCCAAGGCAAGCGGATACAAGAGCTATCATATGATAGTTACGGTACCCGTCTATCTTTCCGACAGGGTTGTCGATACCAAGGTCGAGATACAGATCAGGACCGTAGCAATGGACTTCTGGGCAAGCCTCGAGCACAAGATCCACTACAAGTTCGAAGGCGATGCTCCCCAGCATATCAAGGACGAACTCGTAGAGTGCGCGCATCTTGTTTCCGACCTCGATGAGAAGATGCTCAGCCTGAACGATGAGATCATAAAGCTTTCGTCGATCGCTGATGCTCCCGATTTCTGAGCATAAAAAAACTCCCCAAGAATGAGGAGTGCCCAGAAACCTTTCGGCTCCCGGGCTATTATGAAAAAATGATCGATTTATCTCTGCTCTTGTTTACAAGACTCATTATAGTCATGCTGTATGAATAAAATATGAACGTCATGTAAAAAATAAGTAAATGTTTATAAATGCAGCTCTATATAATGTGGTTTTATAGACAAAATACACAAAAAATAACGTTTCTTAAGGCTCTGCGACCTTTAAAAACGCAGGCTAATGAAGTATAATGACCTAAGCTGTCACAGAACGAAAAAACGATTTCGGAGGCTATTATGGATACATTCATGGACCAGTTATCACAGAAACTGAATGCACAGCAGATCATCCGTGCAAACGGTGAGGCAGAATCCGAGGCTATGGGCGTAATGAGAGCCCAGGTCAGGGAGTATCAGGATTGTCTTGACCGCATGAAGAATGTTGCGGATGAGCTCGGCGGACTTCAGCAGACGATAGCCGCACTTCCGGATATGAATGCCGGAAGCTATGACGCTGCCCTTGACGATCTCAAGGCACAGATGGCTACCATGAATAAGGCCAATGAAGATTATCTTCAGCAGATGCAGAATGACCTTCTCGCAAGCCAGAATGATTTCATCGCACGCCAGAAGGATCTTGCACAGAGCCAGAATGAGCTTATGAGCAGACAGAGCGAGATGCTCGAAAGCCGCAGCAATGAGCTCAGGGAACAGATCGAATCCATCAGAACCTCCAATGAAGAAAGACTCGAATCCATAAAGGCTTCCAATGAGGAACAGTTCGAGAGACTCCGCAGCGGATTTGCCGACAGCGCTTCCGGTGCAGGTCTTGAAGAAGTAAGTGCCCGCCTCGGAAAGCTTGATGATATGAGCGCCCGTCTCGGAGCGCTTGACGATATGAGCACCCGTCTCGGAGCACTTGAAGATATGAGTGCACGTCTCGGCATGCTTGATGATATGAGCGTCCGCCTCAGCGTTCTTGATGAACTCGGTGCCCGCCTCAGTGCTCTTGAGGGACTCAGCGCCCGCCTCGATCTCCTCGAAGCCCAGATCGGAACACAGCTCGGAGATCTCCGTCAGGGTATCGATGCCAAGATCGAATCCTCGATCGATCCCGTCAGGGATTCCGTCAATTCGGTAGGTGAATCAGTCAATTCCGTTAATCAGTCTGTCGGCGCACTCGGCGCTTCCGTCGGTCAGATAAATGCATCCGTCAGGGAATCCGGAAACGAGATATCCGAAAGACTCGGACAGCAGCTCGGAAATACCGGTTCGGACGATCATCTTACAGAGCTTGTCGAAGTGCTCAGGGATGAAGTTTCCGCAATGAAGCGTCAGATGGAAACCGTCAGAACCTCCAATGACCAGTATATGCAGCAGATGCAGAGCAATCTCAGAAAGGGTCAGGAGCAGATGCTCCAGGGCCAGAACTCTCTCGCACAGGCTCTCGGAAATACGGATATTCATAAAGAGTGCGTAAGAGTATATCGTAATGTACAGGCATCCATTCAGGACGAGAATTCCAAGCAGCTTGAAAGCTTAAAGCAGGAAAATTCCGCAATGCTTGAAAACCTCAAGACCGAGGGAAGCAGAAATATCACGGTCATCAGGGATGAAAGTGCAAAGCTTCTCGGCAGTCTCCGTAACGACGGCGGCAAGCAGCTTGAAAGCTTCCGCGAGGAGAATTCCAAGCTTCTTGTCAGCATGAAGAGTGAGATCGCCAGGGTTGAGGAAAAGAGCGCAGGTGTTAAGACGATCGCCATCATCGCAGCCATCCTGTCACTCCTTTCGATAGCCGCTCCTTTTGTGGCACAGTTCCTGTTCTGATCTTAGGTTTGTTGTGAAGAATTTGTTTTTTTCAAAAAAAAGAGAATTTATCTTTGTAATCACTTCCGCTGTCACGATATTCGTGTGCTTCTTTTTGGTACGCGGATATTCACCCTACCTGCAGGGAACCGATGATTATTTCCACTTATTTATAAACGATGTCAAGATAGGAGATTTTTCCTCGTATGATGAGGCACAGGATCTCCTTCTTGAAGCACGCAGAAATGTTTCGTCGAGATATGCCGGAATGGCATTCATGGATTTTGATTTCCGGATAGATTCCGAGAATGTGCTGACCGGAGATGTTACTCCCAGGGATGAAGCACTTGCCACGGCGGAGGATGTCCTCATCTCTTCGTTAAAGGAAACACTTTCTCCTTCATATACCGTAAAGATGGGAGACTATATGGTCACGCTTGCGGGTGAGACGGAGGTTGTTACTCTTTTGAACGAAGCGATCGACAGATACAATCCCGGCGGGCGGTTTGAGGTAAGACTTGTAAGGGCACCCGGAAGGGACTTTAACGTACTGACCGCGGAGATAGTCGATACCTACGAATCCAAGAGCATAAACGCAGGAAACCTTATTCCCGGCGGAGGGCTTCAGGATTATCTGGATGTGCAGGGATATCAGGACAACGGTGAAGAAAAGCCCGTCACCTTCCAGGATTTTGAGACCGGACTTATCTCGATCAACTTTGTTGAGAAGATTGAGATCGCGGAGGGATATGTTCCCGCATCGCAGCTCACATCTCTTGATCAGGCGATCGAGGATGTCACCAAGCAGCATGACAGCGCGTTTGAGCATGTGATACAGGCGGGAGACACATTGAGCGGAATCTCACTCATATACAACACTCCCATCGAGGAGCTGATGGCACTCAACCCCGACACACTTCCCACGCAGAACGCAACGCTCCATATAAATGACACCATCATCATAAATCAGCCCAAATCGGAAGTTTCGATTGAACATGTCGAGAGAAACTATGTCGACGAGGATTATGACGCGGAGGTCATAATCATTCCCAGGGATGACTGGTACACGACGGAGACCAATGTCATCCAGCAGCCTTCCGCGGGACACCACAGGGCGATCGTCGACCAGCATTTTATCAACGATACCGAATCCGAAAGAGAGATTCTTATAGAAGAGATAGATATCGAGGCCGTTCCCAAGATCATGGAGCGCGGAACCAAGATACCTCCGACATATATCAAGCCCATCTACGGCGGAAGGATCAGCTCGTATTTCGGTTACAGAAACGCACCCACTGCCGGAGCAACGACCTACCACAGAGGCGTTGACTGGGCGGTCGCAACAGGTACTTCGGTCATGGCATCCAGCGGCGGAACCGTCACCCAGGCGGGCTGGTCCGGAAGCTACGGATACATGATCCTCATAACACATCCCGGCGGAACCCAGACGAGATACGCACATCTTTCCAAGATATTCGTATCCGTCGGACAGACGGTAAGCCAGGGAGAAGTAATAGGAAAGACAGGTAACACGGGAAGATCCACGGGACCTCATCTGCATTTCGAGATCCTGATAGGCGGTTCGCCGGTCAACCCGCTAAACTATATATCGTAAATAATTGATCACAGATCGGAGAGTATAAAATGCCCATTACACAGTATCTTGAAAAGAATGCAAAAGAATACGGAGACGAGGTTGCACTCATAGAGCTCAACCCCGAACAGAAGGAGACAAGGCGCATCAGCTGGAAGGATTATTCACTCATCCAGCAGACCGAGGACCGGCCTTACAGAAGAGAGATCACATGGAGTGTTTTCGATGAGAAGGCAAACCGTGTTGCCAACATGCTTCTTGAAAGAGGCGTAAAGAGGGACACCAAGGTCGCCATCCTTATGATGAACTGCCTCGAGTGGCTTCCCATCTATATGGGAATCTTAAAGAGCGGTGCAATTGCCGTTCCCTTCAATTTCAGATATTCCGCAGACGAGATCCTCTACTGTGCCGATCTTGCGGAAGTTGATATTCTTTTCTTCGGACCCGAGTTCATCGGACGTATCGAGTCCGTTGTCGATAAGCTCATGGAGCACCGCCTCCTCATTTTCGTAGGCGAGACCTGCCCTACATTTGCGGAGAGCTACAGGGAGCTCGTTGCGGACTGCTCAAGTGCAAATCCCGGCATCGATGTAAAGGACAGCGATGACGGTGCGATCTATTTCTCATCGGGAACAACAGGATTCCCCAAGGCGATCCTTCATAAGCATCTCAGCCTTATGACCGCAGCCACCGTTGAGCAGCACCATCATTCGACTTCGCACGATGACTGCTTCCTCTGTATCCCTCCCCTTTATCACACCGGAGCTAAGATGCACTGGATGGGAAGCCTCGTAAGCGGATCCAGGGCCGTTCTTTTAAAAGGAACAAAACCTTCATATATATTCGACGCGGTATCGCGTGAAAAGTGCACCATAGTCTGGCTCCTTGTGCCCTGGGCTCAGGACATTCTCGATTCCCTCGACAGCGGAGACCTTAAGATGGAAGATTACGAGCTTTCACAGTGGAGGCTCATGCATATCGGAGCCCAGCCCGTTCCTCCTTCACTCATCCGAAGATGGATGGCTTACTTCCCGAACCACCAGTACGATACAAACTACGGCCTCAGCGAATCCATCGGACCCGGCTGCGTACATCTCGGTGTCGAGAACATCCACAAGGTCGGTGCGATCGGTGTTCCCGGATACGGATGGCAGTGCAAGATCGTTGATGAAAGCGGCAATGAAGTAAAGAAGGGCGAAGCCGGCGAACTCTGCGTAAAGGGCGACGGTGTCATGACCTGCTATTACAGAAATCCCGAAGCTACCGCAGAGGTGCTTAAGGACGGATGGCTCTACACCGGAGACGTTGCGATGCAGGATCCCGACGGATTCATCTTCCTCGTCGACCGTAAGAAGGACGTTATCGTATCGGGCGGTGAGAATCTCTATCCTGTACAGATCGAGGACTTCCTCAGAAAGCACGACAAGATCAAGGACGTTGCGGTTATAGGACTTCCCGATCCCAGACTCGGCGAGATCGCAGGTGCGATCATTTCCATCAAGGACGGCATGACCTGTACCGAGCAGGAGATCGAAGACTTCTGCCAGGGCCTTCCCAGATACAAGAGACCCCGCAAGATCATCTTCGACGATGTTCCCCGCAATCCTACCGGCAAGATCGAAAAGCCACTGCTTAGAAAGCGCTACAGCGTTGAGGGACTTGTCGGAAAAGAAAACGAACTGTAATAACATATTTTTTTATCAGGGGGGTTTATGGGGATAGGAATATTCTTTGCCGTGGTGATCTTCTTTTCTGTAATCGGGTTTCTGAAAAGCCTCAGAAAAGAACGCAAGCGCAGGGAACTGGCTGAATCGGTATTGAAACCGCTTCTGGAAAAAACTTTCGGTACATATGATCATTATGCAGACAGGTGTCTGCCACGTCAGGAGGTTGAGGGGCTGGTTCGCGGAGATCCTCATGGTCACGATCTGGTAGAAGTCATGTATAAGGATTCCAAAGTCCGGTTCTGCTCAATGCACTTCACCGAGGACGACAGGGATGAAGACGGTCATACTCACACCTATGAGGTTTACAGAGGCCAGTGCGTCGTAATAGAAAAGGAAAACTTTATCAATAACCCGGTTCTGGTCGCTCCGAAACGTGCGGGCAGGGTCCACAGAAAAGAACGTGTGCTTACGGATGACCCTGAGTTCGACTCGTTGATAGCAGCTGCCGGTGATCCGGTTGAAGTCCTGAAGATCCTTTCTCCTGCCGCACGCGAAAAACTTGCGGGCCTTGTACACAGACATGTGAATCTTGTCATGCTTTTTGAAAGCAGCAGGATAAGGGTTTCATACGGTGTGAAGGACTATTTTGAGCCCAGATTCGGAAGTGATATCGCACAGCTGTATGAGCGTCAGCTGAACGACCTGCTTGATATCATAGATACGCTCATAGATCTGTAAATAAAAAAGTACTTGACGTTATTATCCGTCCTATGCTACATTACATAGGCGGCTGATGTTAGGCCTATTTTTTTCGCTCAATATTTGGGCAGAAAACGGAGGAAGATATGCGTACCAAGATCACACTTGCTTGCACAGAGTGCAAACAGCGCAACTACAACACCACCAAGGATAAGAAGACCATGCCTGACCGCATGGAGATCAAGAAGTACTGCAGATTTTGCAAGAAGCACACACTTCATAAGGAAACAAAGTAACTCTATCCTATTCCTATAGAAGGAGATCAGCTGATGGCAGATTCAAATGCTAGTGAAAAGAAGATCAGCTTCTGGACCGGTGTGAAAGCGGAATTCGGCAAGATCGTATGGCCGAACGGAAAAGGCGCTTTCAGACAGTCTGTTGCTGTTATCATTATTTCGGTTGTTGCGGGACTGATCATTGCTCTTATCGACTTTTTGGCTAAGGCCGGAGTCAATTGGATCACGTCTTTATAAGGAGGACCAACAGTGGCAGAAGCAGAAGCAAAATGGTACGTGGTCCACACCTATTCCGGCTATGAGAACAAGGTCAAGCTGGATATTGAGAAGACCATCGCCAATAACAAGAACATTGCGGACAAGATCCTGGGCGTTGAAGTGCCTACCGAGAGCGTAATGGAAGTCAAGGACGGCAAGAAGAAAGTCGTTGACCGTAAGATGTGCCCCGGTTATGTCATCGTACATATGGTGATGAACGACAACACCTGGTACATTGTCAGAAACACAAGAGGCGTTACCGGATTCGTAGGACCCGGAAGCAAGCCTGTTCCCCTCACCGAGGAGGAGCTCATTAATCTTGGAATCGGCAAGCCCCAGCCCGGCACGGGTAATGAAGAGAAAGCACCCAAGAGAGATTACGGCATCAAGCTCGGTGATCTTATCGCGGTTGTTGACGGTACCTGGAGAGATACCGAGGGCAAGGCTCTCAAGATCGATGACAGCAAGCAGACCGTTACCATCAATGTCGAGATGTTCGGAAGAGAGACTCCTCTTGAGGTTCCTCTCGATAATGTAAGAAGAATGGGTTGATAAGGTATTACCGGGTGAAAACCCGATGATATAAATATGTAAACAGTGGGAATGTGCTCCGGCATGAACACCACGAAACCGCATACAGCGGTGATTAGATCAGGAGGTGCCATTATGGCAAAAAAAGTAGAAGGCTATATCAAGTTACAGATTCCGGCCGGCAAGGCAACACCTGCGCCCCCGGTAGGTCCTGCACTTGGACAGCACGGTGTCAACATTGTTGAATTCACCAAGCAGTTCAACGCAAGAACCGCAGACAAGGGTGATACCATCATCCCTGTCATCATCACAGTTTACGCAGACAGAAGCTTTAGCTTCATCACCAAGACTCCCCCTGCTGCAGTTCTCATCAAGAAGGCAGCTAAGATCCAGAAGGCGTCAGGTGTACCCAACAAGAACAAGGTTGCAAGCATCACTAAGGCACAGGTCAAAGAGATCGCTGAGACCAAGATGCCCGATCTCAATGCAGCTTCCATCGAAGCAGCAATGAGCATGATCGAAGGTACCGCTCGCAGCATGGGTGTTACCATTAAAGACTGACACTTTGGGAGGCGTATCATACGCCGATTGAACCTAGGAGGATATTAAAATGAAGCATGGCAAGAAATATTTGGAAGCCGCTAAGCTCGTCGAGCGCGGAACTTTCTATGATCCCGCTGACGCAGTAGCACTCGTTAAGAAGACCGCTTCCGCTAAGTTTGATGAAACTGTAGAACTCCACATCCGTACAGGATGCGACGGAAGACACGCTGACCAGCAGATCCGCGGTGCAGTAGTTCTCCCCAGCGGTACCGGAAAAGACGTAAAGGTTCTCGTATTCGCAAAGGGCGATAAGCTGACCGAGGCTCAGAACGCAGGAGCTGATTTCGTTGGCGGAGAAGAACTCATTCCCAGGATCCAGAACGAGGGATGGTTCGATTTCGATGTTGTTGTAGCTACTCCCGACATGATGGGTGTTGTAGGACGTCTCGGAAAGGTTCTCGGACCTAAGGGACTTATGCCCAACCCCAAGGCAGGAACCGTAACCATGGATGTTACCAAGGCTATCGCAGACATCAAAGCAGGTAAGATCGAGTACAGACTTGACAAGGCAAACATAGTTCACGTTCCCGTAGGAAAGGTTTCCTTCACCGAGGACCAGCTCAAGGCTAACTATGATGCAGTCATCGATGCTATTCTTAAGGCTAAACCCAGCACCCTCAAGGGACAGTATCTTAAGAGCGTGACCCTCGCAACCACCATGGGCCCCGGCATCCACGTTACCACCGCTAAGTACTCATAAGAATTACCTTTATATGTATTAGGCCCTTGACACAGGCAGGCATTAATGCTATCTTGTTCAAGGTCTATATAAGCCGAAGACAGCAGGCATTCGTACAGCTGCAGATCGTAGCAAGGCGTTGTAAGCCCAGCCGAGGTGATGAATATATGAATCATCTTCATCTCCCGTGTCTTTGCGATGCGGGAGATTTTTTTCGGCCTCGTATTAAAAATCTAACAGGAGGTAAGAAAATGGCAAAGATCGAAGAGAAGAAGCCGATCGTCGCTGAGATCAGCGAGTTCATCGATGGCGCACAGTCAGTTGTTGCTGTAGACTATCGCGGACTTACCGTTGCTCAGGATACCGAGCTTCGTAAGAGCCTTCGTGAAGCAGGAGTTGTCTACAAGGTTTACAAGAATACTTTCCTTACAAGAGCATTCGAAGGAACCGATTTCGCACAGCTCGACCAGGTTCTCGAAGGACCCACCGCAGTTGCTATCTCTAAAGAGGACGCAACCGCACCCGCAAGAGTACTTGCAAAGTTCGCCAAGACCGCACCCGCACTTGAGATCAAGGCAGGCGTTGTCGAGGGAACGTTCTATGATGCAGCCGGAATGCAGGGCATTTCCAATATCCCTTCAAGGGAAGAGCTCCTTTCCAAGTTCCTTGGAAGCATCCAGAGCCCCATCACCAATTTTGCACGCTGCATAAAGCAGATCGCAGAAAAGGACGGCGAAGCTGCTCCCGCCGAAGCACCTGCAGCAGAAACTGCAGAAGCTCCCGCTGAGGCTTAATCCCATCAGCAATTTACATTTGTTAATCACTTAATCTGTTATGGAGGAAATAAAAATGGCTAAGTTATCTGCACAGGAAATTCTTGATGCAATAAAGGAGCTCAGCGTTCTTGAGCTCAATGATCTTGTAAAGGCTGTTGAGGATGAGTTCGGCGTATCCGCAGCAGCAGGCGTAGTTGTAGCAGCAGGCCCCGCAGCAGGCCCTGTAGAGGAGAAGACCGAGTTCGACGTTGAGCTTACTGAGGCCGGCGCTGAGAAGGTTAAGGTTATCAAGGTTGTTCGTGAGATCACAGGACTTGGACTCAAGGAAGCTAAGGACACTGTTGAGGCTGCTCCCAAGGTTATCAAAGAGGCAGCTGCTAAGGCAGAGGCTGAGGAAATCAAGAAGAAGCTCGAGGAAGTTGGA
>JAEEGI010002825.1_pt1 | contig 42013 bp, 28 predicted proteins | sample 8958751 | NCBI WGS metagenome assembly JAEEGI01 (sample SAMN16246545, study PRJNA631951) | gut metagenome | biome: gut microbiome; feature: rumen; material: KS-attached | host: Bos | place: Iran: Karaj | collected 2018-10 | reverse complement strand
TCCGCGCCAGCGCGGTGACAACACCGTAACCTCCGCAAGTCCGCACGATATGACAAATGACCAACTGAGAAACAAGATTGTGAAAGCCCTGGACGACATGAAAGCCAAGGCCGAAGAAATGGGAATCCAGGGTGTGGCGACCGCCTCGGTCCTGGGCAAAGGCGAAACGAGCGACTGGATCGGAGAGATGAAGGTCGTGGGTACCCCTTGCAACGAAAAAGAGGGCTGGAACCTCGTCGCCATCGCCTGGTCCAAATGCGGCGAAGTCATCGCCACCGGGGCCGACAGCGGAAATCCGGACCATCAGAAAATCATGGGTGAACTCGGCTTTGTCGGCGGCGCCTATGACGAGTTCGACGGCTGCAAGATGGCCTTCGCCTTCAGCGGAGCGACTTCGGAAGACGATCTGCTCGTGGCCAAATATGGAATCGAGAAGATGAAAGCGTATCTGGCGGACCGGCCGGAAAAGGTCTCCCCCGCCGAATTCGAGCCGCTGGCCACCCCGTTGAAAAAGGAGCAGTTCATCCAGGTCAATATCATCGTGGACGACATCCGTCGGTCCGCCAAGGCCTGGGCCGCCCTGCTTGGCGTTTCCGAACCCGAGATCTGGGTGAACCACCTGCAGACCAACGGGGAATATCCGTATACCTACCGCGGCAAGGACGTCCCGTGCGATTTGCAGATGTGTGTCTTCGACATGGGAGACTGGGTGCTGGAACTGCATCAGGTCGACGGGACGCCCAGCACCTTCCGTGAATTCCAGGACAGGCACGGCTTCGGCGTCCATCACCTGGGCTTCGAGGTCGGTGACGACCGCGACGAGGTGATCCGGGAGCTGAAGGCCCTGGGCTTTGACACCGAGCGCACCGTCGGCGTCTATCCCGGCAGCAGCTGGACCATCGTGGACACGGAGGATGTCCTGGGCGTAAACCTCAACATCAAACCTAAGCGATAGAATGAAGACCAGAGTTTTGAACCCGGAAATAGCCCTCGAGAAAGAATTGGCGGGGCAGATTTACAACGCGCTCCAAGGGGATGTCGTGAAGTTCATCCTCAAGAATGCGAAAGACACCACGGATGACGACTATTGGCGGAGCCGGATGGAAGGCCATTGCATGAAGGCCGACAAGGATCTCCTCGGCAATTTCTACAGCCTGTGCCATGACGTCAAGAAACGCCTCGGCTTTGAGGAGCCCGTCGATTTCTATGTGACCGGCGACTCGACAATCAACGCCTTCTCCATCGCCGCCGAAGACGGCGACCATCCCCACATCGTCAATGTCAACTCCGAGCTGTTCAATCTGATGGGCGAAGAGGAGCTGAAGTTCGTCATCGGACACGAACTGGGGCACCTGATCAATCAGGATACCGCCTTGAGGCGGCTTGTAAGCTTCATTTATCCATCTCAGGCCACGCAGATCCCCATCGCGCTGCAATACAAGATCCACCTGCATGACAATCTGGCCGAACTGGTCGCCGACCGCTACGGCTATATGGCCTGCGGCAATCTGGAAGCCTGTGTGAGAGCGTTCTTCAAGATGGCGTCCGGACTGGATCTCGAAAAAATCCAGGTCAGCATCGAAGACCTTTTGAAAGACAACAGCAAGCATCTCGATTATTTCCTGAAAGGAGGCGGAATCAGCCATTACGACCATCCCGTCAATCCGATCCGTGTCCAGGCCATCAATCTGTTCGCGAACGCCAAAAACCAGAATGAACTGGACGCCGGCATGAACGAGCTGATACAGATTCTTCTCAAGGTCGGCAACAACCCGATCGATGAGCACATGTCCGTTTTCATCGCCACGGCCGGCATCATTACGGCCAGCGTCGATGAAGAAGTCACGCAGGAGGAATACGAGCATATCATCCGGACTTTGTCCGCAAGCAACATCTTCCCGAAGGTTTTCCTGGAAGACATCTCCAAAGCCGACGTGGACAAACTGTTCGAGAATTCCGTCAACGCCATCCTGCAGATCAACCCCGGATTGAAACCGAATCTGCTGGAATACATGATCAGCGTCGTTCTCGCCGACAAGAACATCGGCGAGAAAGAAGTCAACTTCATTTATTCCATGGGACAGGAACTCGGACTCAGCGTCAAGGAAATCTCCATCCTGTTCGCCAATATGATCCAGGGGAACTTCAATCCCAGCCTGGCCGCGATTTCGTAAACCCATACCAGTACAATCATGGCAAAGACCGACATCTATCTGGCTTCAAAGCCCCGTTATGAGATTCTGGACGGGCTTCGCGGGGTGGCCGCGCTCATGGTGGTCCTTTTCCACGTTTTCGAGACTTATTCGAAAGGACCCGCCTATCAAATCGTGAACCACGGCTATCTGGCGGTTGATTTCTTCTTCGTGCTGAGCGGTTTTGTCGTGGGCTATGCCTATGACGACCGCTGGGACCGGATGTCCACCTGGGGCTTCTTCAAGCGGCGTCTCACGCGTCTGCACCCGATGGTGATCGCCGGTACGCTCGTGGGTGCCGCCCTGTTTTTCTTCGCAGGAACCGCTTTCCCGAAGACGCTGCAAGTGGAAGGCTGGAAATTCGCCCTGTGCCTGCTGATGGGCCTCTTCGTGATTCCCTGCGGGAACGGGCTGGACATCCGCGGATGGGGCGAACTGAACTCCTTCAACGGCCCGCAATGGACCTTGACGCTCGAGTATGTCGGCAATATCCTGTATGCGTTCATCTTCCGGCATCTGCCGAAGGCCGCGCTCGCCGTCCTTTGCGTCGTGTGCGCCTTCTTCACGCTGGACCTGACGCTGGGCTGGAACGTGTTCGGTCTGCTGAAAGCGCCGCATTATAATGTAATCGGCGGCTGGGCGCTTACGCCGGACCAGATTTACATCGCCTTCACGCGGCTGCTCTATCCTTTCCTGTGCGGCCTGCTCATCTCCCGGATCCTGCCCCTGCATCGGACCGAATCCAATCCCAGCGGTTCTCCGATCCGTCTGAAGGGCGGCTTCTGGTGGTGCGGCCTCGCCATTGTCGTGCTGCTGGCCATGCCTTGCATCGGCGGGAAGCAGGGAGTCCCGGACGGCCTTTACCAGGCGTTGTGCATCCTGGTGCTGTTCCCGCTCATCGTCCTGACGGGCGCCGGCTCGGTCACCACCAATCCCCGGAGCACCGCCGTCTGCCGCTGGCTCGGCAACATCTCCTACCCCATTTACATCACGCACTATCCGCTGATGTACATGCAGATGGACTGGGTCGCCGCGCATCCGGACGCTCCCCTGTGGCAGCACATCGCCGTTTCGGCCGGCATCGTTTTCATGGCCATCGTCGTGGCCTACGGTCTCTTCAAAGCCTATGACGAGCCCGTCCGCGAGTGGCTGAAAGACCACTGGCTGCACCGGAAGAAGGCCGCCTGAACAAAATGATGCGAAGATGAAGAGATTACTCCTGCTTCTGCTGACCTTGTCCTCCCTCTTCTCGCTGCAGGCAAAGGATTACGAAATACGCGGCCCTCAGGGCGGAATTGCCAGCATCATCACGCTTCCCGATGGATTTGATCCGAAGACGGACCGCTGCCCGATGATCATCCTCATGCACGGCATTTTCTCCAGCAAGGATTACAACCCGATGCCCGCCATCGCCAAAGGCCTCTCGAAGGCGGGCGTCGCCTCCATCCGTTTCGATTTCAACGGGCACGGCAAGAGCGAAGGCCGGATGCAGGACATGACCGTCGGAAAGGAGATTGCGGACGCGATGGCTGTCTATGACTACGTGAAGAAACTGCCCTATGTATCGGAAATCGGTTTTCTAGGCCATTCACAAGGCGGTGTGATCGCGTCGATGACGGCCGGACTTCTCGCGGAAAAAGGGACGGACGTTCCCGCAAAGATGGCGCTCATCGCGCCCGGCGCGGTCATCAAGGATGCCTGCCGGGGCGGCAAATTCTTCAATGCCCGCTTCGACCCCGCCGATCCGCCGGAGTACATCCGCTGCTGGGGATTCATGAAACTGGGCCGGGAGTATCTGCTCACCACGCAGGAACTGGACATCTACGGAACAGCATCGGCATATAAAGGTCCTGTCCTCATCCTTCATGGCACCAAAGACTCCATTGTCCCGATGTGGTGCAGCGAGAAATATAAGGAAACTTACGGAGAAAAGGCGGAACTGACGGTCATCGACGGGGAAAACCATACCATCACCCGTCGCCGTAGCGAGGTGGTCCGGCAAATCGTGGAATTCTTCCGTTGACAATCGCCCTGCGCGATCACGCCAGGACGGCCCTGGCCATCCAGTCCGGATCCAGCGAAGGCAGGATGGGATTGGGCATGTCGATTCGTACAGGGGCTTCATCCGTCACGATGAAGCTGGCAAAGACAGTCTCCTCGTAGCAGTAGCGGCGATAGTCTCCGCGGGTCATTTCCATCAGTTTGGGCAGGAGCGCGAAAATCCGGTTGCGGCGCACGCTCACGTAATTCTCCGACACATGCAGCGCCTCGACCGAACGGGCGATGTAGCTGGATTTGTCCTCCAGATAGTAGTTCAGGATGATCTGGTCGCTGGGAGACAGTTTGCCGATGGCCTCTTTCAAACGGGGGATGAGGCGCTGGCGCGCCTCGGCGGAATCATCATCGGCATAGGCGCGGATGGCCGTCTTCAGCTCGTCAATGTCCTGCTGGACGGCCGCCTTTTTCGACTCCTTGGTCACCAGGTCGACCACTTCATTGTGAACCAGCGTAGAAAGATAGGTCGTGATTTTCGCCCCTCGCTTCGCATCATAATGGGCATATGCCTTCTCCAGCGAGGAGAGTACGGCGGAATCCCGCACATAATCCAGGTCCACCCGCTTGTCCAGTTCCCCAAGTTTCTTGCAAAGGCTCCGGATGTGGATTTCGGCATATTCCTTCGCCGTGTCATAATAGAGTTCGCAGAACTCGTTCCAGGTCATGTCAGTCATCATATCGGTCCAATATCCAGTTTCTTTTGATGGTCCATCCCAGGCCTTCCAGCACCTGCGGACGGATGATTTCCCGGTCCCGGGCGGATTCGGCGGAGGCGTATCCCGGGCCGTCCAGCAGAATCCCGTACAGGTAAGTGTCCGGACGGGACGGATCCACGACGCCCACGTCCACCCGGAAATCGGAGGTGCCGATATTCGTATGGACAATGTGCCCTTCCGCGCGCAGTTCCTCGGCGATTTTCTCCGCAAACGGATTCTCCTTCGCTTCGGACGATGACGGTCCTTCCAGAATCTCCCGTCCGTCACGCGCATAGCGGAGGAATGCCTTGAGATCGGTGACGCCACGGGGTACGAAGCCGTCCCCGGCGATTTGTTCCGGTTCCAGGGATGAGAACACCATCATCTCCTGACGGGCTCTGGAAACGGCGACATTCAGTCTCCGCCAGCCGCCGTCCTGGTTCAGCGGACCGAAATTCAGCGACACGCGCCCCTTCCGGTCCAACCCGTATCCGATGGAGAAGAGGATGACGTCCCGTTCATCGCCCTGGACGTTCTCCAGACTCTTGACGAACAAAGGCTCCGCCTGCTGCGAGGCAATGCGCGAAAGATCCTTGTTCTTCAAGAACAGTTCCTCTATCTTTTTGTCAATAAGATTCTTCTGGCTTACATTGAAAGTGACGATTCCGATGCTTTTTGCGGATTCCTCCGGGTCCGAGAGGCGGCGCTTCACTTCCCGGACGATGGCATCAGCCTCCATCTCGTTCGTCCGCGTCCGCCCTCTGTCATAGATGCCGTCGATGCGCTGGAATCGGACACGCGTGGACATGTCGTCCGTGGACGGGAAAGTCAGGAGGGAATTGTCGTAGTAGTTCGCATTGCTGAATGCAATCAGGCTCTCATGCCGGCTGCGGTAGTGCCATTTCAGGTGGACGGATGGAAGGGACAGCGCGAGGCATTCGTCCAGGATGCTCTCCAAATCCTCATGCTCCGTGTTCTCTTCATCGTAGACGGCCGTTTCGAAGAACGAGGTCGGAGGCAGCTGATTGGGGTCACCTACGACAATGAGCGCCTTCCCCCGCGCGATGGAAGCCACCGCTTCGCTGGTGGGCAGCTGGGAGGCTTCGTCGAAGATGACCAGGTCGAACTGTCCTCCTTTCGGCTGCAGATACTGAGATACGGACAGCGGGCTCATCAGCATGCAGGGGCAAAGCCGAGGCAGCAGGTTCGGTATCCGGTCGAACAGATTCCGGAGCGAGACGCCGCGGGAGTTGTTGCGGATGGCTTTCTTGAGAAGCGTCATCTCGGGGCCGCGCGAAATCAGGTCGTCCGGCCCGGGCAGGCGGGAGGACACCTTGGCGACGAGCTCCCGCCGGACCGTTTCGCGGAACGCGGCTTCATCCTCGCGGAACTTCTTGATGAATGACTCGAAGAGTTCTCCGCAGAAGATGCCGAGACCCTTCTCCCTGTCGAGAATATGGGCGGCGTAAGAACGGAGGAAGCTCTTGAGGAAGAAAGGTTCCAGCTTGTCGGCCGGAATCCGTCCGGACTCGTACTCTTCCGTAACCAGACTCAGCCCCAGGCCGCACATGCGGGCTTTCTGCCGGGCGTAGATGGCGTACATTTTCATTCCGGACAGATGGGCCCGCCAGCGCGAGATCTTTTCCCGGACAATGCCCTGCGCCGCGCGGGAGAGTCCGACACCGATCGGCCGGCCGAGCTCCTTCTCCAGTTTCCGGGCCTCCCACCAGAACGGAAGGCCGGTTTTGCCCAGAACCGTGGCGAAGCGTTCCGACATCCGGTCACGAAGCTCAGGGCTGTAATCCACGACCGGCATGTCGAACAGCGGGCAGTCGGCGCCGACGCCCGAATGACGGATGGCCGTCACATAATCCCGCATGGCGGACTTCAGGTTCCGGAATCCGCCCGCATCCAGGGCGGCGAGAACGGAGGACGGAATCCGCCGCGTCGGGATGTCTTCCGGCAGGCAGATATATCCCGAAACGCAGTCGTACAGGGAAAACCCGGCCGGATAGACACGGTTGACCGCCTCCGCATGGGTGTCCAGCCGGCCGATGGCTTCGTCCATCCGGGCGGCGTCCGCGGTGAAAGCCTCCGGGGCCTTCTCCCGGGGAAGGCCGAGGGTCCTGTCCAGCTTCGACAGGATGACGGATTTCCGGGCTTTGTTGGAGTGCAGTTCCAGGCAGAAAGGATCCAGCCCGATCTCCTCGAGCCGTTTCTGGACCACCTCCAGAGCCGCTTTCTTTTCGGAGACGAAAAGCACGCGCTTCCCGCCGTACAGGGCGTTGGCGATGATGTTGGTGATCGTCTGGCTCTTTCCGGTGCCGGGAGGGCCGTGCATCACGAAACTGCGTCCGGCTAGCGCGTCACGGACGGCGTGCAGCTGGGAGGAATCGGCGCTGATGGGCTGAAGAATCTCCCCCGAAGGACACAGGCGGTCGATGGATCCTTCGGGCGATTCGACGTCCGGAACCAGCAGCCGGCCCTTCACCAGGCTGGAGACGGCCGGACTGGCGTCCAGCATGGAGCGGTGGAAATGGATGTCGTTCCAGATGATGAACTTGTTGAAGGTGAAATTGCCGAGGAACATCAGTTCTTCGACATCCCAGCCTTTCTTGTCCATGACCGCCCGGCGGATCGTGCTCATCACCTTTGTGACGGCGACGTGTCCGTCCTTTTCCGGAAGCGTATCCAGTCCGGGGATGTTGATTCCGTGCTGCTGCCGGAGCATTTCCAGCAGCGTCAGATTGGCGGTGATGTCCTCCCCCGTCCATCTGATGCTCCAGGTCGCCTTGGTGATTTCGACGGGAACGAGAAGAATCGGGGCGAAATGCGGCGCCGCGCCGTCATCGTCCAGCCATTTGAGGGCGCCTGCGGACAGATAGAGCGTATTCGCTCCGTTCTCCTCCAGATAATGCCTGGCCTCGCTCCGGATGACATCCAGCTGCTGAAAGGTGACTTCCTCGGGCAGGTATGAATGGAGACGCCTGTCCGTCATTTCCTTCTGCGCGAACAGGTACATCGGATCGTCAGGCTCTGTTTCCTGAAACAGGCCGTTCGGCCGGATCAGCCCCGACCATCCCGGCGGAATGCCGAAGACATGGAACCCGGCGCCGTCTTCCAGCATGAAGACGGCTTCCTGCATCCCCGCACCGACCAATTGGAGAGTCCCCTTCTTCGGACGGATGCTGATCAGGTTGTTCCTGAGGCTCAGATCCAGCAGTTTCCGCTCCCAGATCGTATGCTTGTCCACGATCGCCGGCCGGTCCAGGTCGATCTCCTCCGGTTCATCGACCGCCGAAGGGACGGCATGTCTCCACACCGTTTCGTCGTCGATGACATAGCCGTTTTGGGTCAGCACGCGCTGGGGAATGGGCAGGACGCCGAGGTTCCGGGCCGAGCGTACATCGATGTACATCAGGAAGCTGTCCATGTCCGACAGGGTTCCCGACGCCGTCGTTACAGCCTTGTCGAAACGGTCCTCGTTTCCCTTCAGGAATCCGGTGGTCTCGACAAGGACCAGTTCGTTGATGCCGCCGGCGCCGCATTTGCGCAGGACGGCCGGATCGTCGTTGACGGGATAAGGGGATGATTTCTCCACAAGCCAGGCTCCGGCATAAGCGTGCTCGGCATGGAGAACCAGGAGCGGACGCAGCCCCATCGCTTCCAGACAGCCCGTATACAGAAGCGCCGCGTCCAGGCAGGTGGCCATTCTGGAGGAGAATATGTCTTCCGGAAGACGGACACGCTGTCCCCGTTCCGCGAAAGAGGCCGGCGGATTGGCGTAGGTCAGTTTCTCTTCGTACAGCGCTTCATAGACGGCGGCCATCTGCATCCGGGCCCGGTTGGCGTCCCCGGTCTGATAGCCGTCCAGCGCCGGACTTCCCGTCCACTTCTTCAATTTATCTGACGCACGCTGCAGGATCGGACGGATGGCCGGATGGTTCGGAACCACATAAGCGGCCAGCAGCTCGGGGGCGTCATTCACGCCCTCCCAGAAGTCATAGGGAAGCAACGAAACCGGGTACTCTTCCTTCAGAATCACGCTGTCCCCAGACTCGAAGGCAAGGGTCATGGTCCCTTCGATCCGTTCGGTGAGATTCGCCAGATAGGTGGCGGAAGGAAGTATTTTGATGTTGTCAAGAATCGTCTTCCCCTTGAGGACCGAACTCAAAACGGAATCATACCCGCTTGAGAAAGGCGGATCGAAGCGGATGGACATCCGGACGTCGGTCAGAGGTCCTTTCTCCGTGTTCCGGAGGATGACACTTCTCACCGCCGGTATGCCGTTCTGCATGCGGGCGTAACTGAAGTTTCTGGAATAGTCGGTCTTGACGGTCATTTTCGGGCTGTTTGGATGTATTCACCCTTATTATACCCCGGGAATCGGAATTGTTACATGCCTCTTATGAAAAACTATCGTTTCCTGGCCTGATTCAGACGTTCCGTTTCCTTTTGCAGGGCTTCCTCCGGGAGGCGGACGCCGTCTTTGAAGACCGACACGCCGAAATCCTTCTCCAAAGGACGCCAGTTGCCGACGATCTCGCCGTCCAGGGCGACGACGTGATAGAAGATTCCGGACTGGTTGTGGGCTTTCGGCGCATGGTCCGGATGAAGGACCACATGGCGGCTCTTATAGCCGATGAGATACTCGTCGAATGCGGGGAGCAACAGGACCTGGCCGCTGCGGAATCCCCGGGTACGGGCATCCCTCATAAAAGAGTAATCCCGCTTCCGGTATCTTTCGGTGATCAGTTCATCCCCCAGCAGGTCCATCCCTTTCCGGCACTCCCCCATGTTCAATCCGGACCACCACGCGAAATCTTCCAGCGTTGCGGGGCCATGGCTCCGGAAATACTTCCGCGCGAGCAGGGCGAGGGCTTCCTCACGGACCATGCGGGGCGGATTCCCTAACTTTTCCGACACCAGGGCGAGCGTCCTTTTGGTCGGATGGAGGTCACCCGAGCAAAGAAGTCCGTCGAATTCGGCCAGGCGGAGGTGGTAGGACAGGCGGTGGTCATCCATGACAATCCCCTTCTCCTTCAAAACCCGGTCCAGATCTTCTTTCAGGACACGGCGTTTGCCGGTCATGGCTTCGGCCAGGAGTTCCTGGATCCGTCCTTTTTCATCGTCCGGGATGTCGATTCCGTTGGAATGCATCCAGCCGCGAAGTCCGGCCAGGGCCTTGGACCGGCATAATCTCAGCATCCAATGGTAATCTTCTCCGGCTACAAGCTGCCAGGTGGTGCGAAGAAGGTGTGTCCGAATGATCCGTCCATCGTTGAACGCCTTCTCGAAGGCTTTGTAAGAAGGCTTCCGGGTGCGCATCGCGACGGCCCAGCGCATGCCTCGGTAATCCTGCGCCTGGATGGCGCCGAACCACGAGACAACTTCCGCAGGCTCTTTGAACTGAGGTGCGGAAAGCTGCTGGCCCAGAAGTCGGGCTGATACCGGATTCACGTTTACTTCCTCTCGAACGGGATGCCTCTTCTCTGGAGGGAGGTCATGATTTTGACGAAGGAATTGTGCGGTTCCTTCAGAGCGAACCTCTTTCCGAGGGCCTTGATGAGCGTGTCGGCCTTCTTGACCTTCAGGCTGTCCATGAGCCGGAGGGTGTCCTTCGGGGAGACGACGATGCTGTCCCCCTTTTCGGAATCTTCTCCCCAGCCGTAACGGGTGAGAATGTATTGTCCGTTCTCCACCTTCGCCACGATGCGGTATTCGTTGCGATTGAAGTACGCGGCTTCGGGAACGTTATCCTTCCAGATGACCTCGATCTCCGGAGATTTCACTTTCTTGACGTCGGATTTTGCCATAGGGATATGATTTTGTTTGTCAACACGTTATGCCCGACAATAGCCGGGCATTCAAAGATAATCATTTTCCGGAATCTCTACAACAGTTCCTGAATCTGCGCGTCCAGCTCTTCAGGCGTGACCACCGGCTCGAAGCGGGCGGCGACTCTCCCCTTCCGGTCCAGGAGGAACTTGGTGAAGTTCCATTTGATGTCCGGATTGGAGGCATAGTCGGGATCGTTCCGGGAAAGCATCCCGTCCATGAATTTGCCGGTGTCACTGTCTCCGAATCCGGCGAAGGGCTTTTCAGCGTACAGCCATTTGAAAACCTCGTTGGCGTTTTCACCGTTCACGTCGGACTTGGCCATAAGCGGGAAGGTCACGCCGTAGTTGAGACGGCAGAACTCTTCAATCTCCCCGTCGGTACCGGGCTCCTGATGGCCGAACTGGTCGCAAGGGAAGCCGATGACGACAAGGCCTTGGTCCTTGTATTTCTGATACAGTTTTTCCAGGCCGTCATACTGCGGGGTGAAACCGCACTTGGAAGCTGTGTTGACGATGAGAAGGACCTTGCCCTTGTAATCGGCGAAGTTCACTTCCCCGCCGGAATTGGACTCGGCCTTGAAGTCGTAAATGGTCTGGGCGTTGTTGCAGGAAAGCAGGCACAGGGCGGCGCCGAGCGTTCCGAGAATTCTGCGGATGAACATGGTTATTGATGATTGGATGTTTTTTCTTTCAATTGGCCGATGATGCCGTCCAGCATCCCGAAAAGCTGCGGAACGGACTCCGGCGTGACGCTTTCGCAAAGAACGGCGCGGCCGACCGTCTCGGGGACGTTCATGAGTTTCTCCTTCAGTCCGCATCCTTTTTTCGTGAGTTTCACGATCATCTGGCGGGCGTCCTTCGTGCCCGGGGTGCGGGTCAGGACTCCTTCAGCCTCCATGCGTTTCAGGAGCGGCGTCACCGTGTTGGTCTCCAGCATCAGCCGTTTGGCGATGTCGTTCACCGGCTGCGCGTCTTTCTCCCACAGGACCAGCAGCACCAGATACTGCGGATAGGTCAGTCCGTATTCCGACAGCTGCGGATGGTAAACCTGCGTGATCAGACGCGAGGCGGTGTACAGCCGGAAGCAGAGCTGGTTGTCCAGTTTGAAGCGTCCGTCCATTACAGCATCTCCTCGATATCCTTTTCAAAGGATTCAGGTTCAGCCACGGGAGCGAATCGCTTGACGACGGTTCCGTTACGGTTCACGAGGAACTTCGTGAAGTTCCAGAGGATGTCACTGTCCTTTTCCACGCTCTTGCTGAGCGTCTTCAACAGTTTCTGCGTGGCTTTGGCCTTGAGCCCCTTGTATTCCTCGGAAGGAGCCGCTTCCTTGAGATAAGTGAAAACGGGCGCCTCGGCCGGACCGTTCACATCCACTTTTTTCATCAGCGGGAAGGTCACACCGTGGTTGATGCGGCAGAATTCGGCGATCTGCTCGTCGCTGCCCGGCTCCTGGTGCGCGAACTGGTCGCAAGGGAAACCGATGATCACGAGCCCCTGGTCCTTATACTTCTGATAGAGCGCTTCCAGCCCGTCGTATTGGGGCGTGAAACCGCACTTGGACGCCGTATTGACAACCAGCAGGACTTTACCTTCGTACTGGGAGAAATTCACTTCCGCCCCCTTGTTTGAGAGCGCCTTGTAATCGTAAATCTTTGCCATATCTTTTTCTTTTATATCGTTCACGATGCAAATATACGGCTTTATTTTTATATCGCAAGCGACATTTCTGGTTTTTTGCATTTTTCACCGCCGAAAGCGGGATTTATTACCTAAATTTGCGTTCCGAAATGAAGAGAAGAGCAATTTTTATCATAGCCTGCCTGCTGGCGGGCGCATATTCCGGAAGGGTGCAGGCCCAATCCCGGTCCGAATCCATTGACAGTGTGAGAGTCACGGCGACCCGTGTTCCCGTCGCCCTGCACAGCAGCGCCCGCATCGTCACGCTCCTGGACAGCCTGACCATCGCATCGGCTCCGGTCGAGACGGTCAATGACCTGCTCAAATACGCCCTGGGTGTGGACGTGCGCCAAAGAGGAGCGATGGGCATGCAGACGGACATCAGCATCCGTGGCGGCACTTACAACCAGGTCGCCGTCCTGCTGGACGGAATCAACATCACTGACCCGCAGACCGGGCACAATTCCTTCGATTTTCCGGTGAATCTCTGCGACATCGAGCGCATCGAAGTCCTGGAAGGCCCGGCCGCCCGGGTTTACGGGACATCCTCGCTGCTGGGCGCCGTCAACATCGTCACGAAAAAGACATCGGAAAAAGCCGTTGCTGCCAGTCTGGAGGGCGGTTCTTTCCGTTCGCTCGGGGCAACTGCTTCCGCGGAAATCAGGCACCGGGGCGGGTTCAACAGCGTCTCGGCGGGTTATCAGCGAAGCGACGGCTTCAACCGCAACGCCGCGGGAGGATTGAACAACGATTTCGCCGCCGTAAAAGCCTTCTGGCACGGCGGCCATGACTTCGGCCGGCGCAATCTCAGCTGGCAGGCCGGCATCAGCAACAAGGACTTCGGCTCCAGCACCTTCTACAGTCCCAAATTCGACGACCAGTTCGAGCACACGCTGAAAGCATTCACCTCCGTCAGGTCTGAGGGGAAAGGCGCGCTGCACTTCACGCCCGCCCTGTACTGGAACCACGGAGAGGACCGGTTCGAATTGTTCCGCAACGCACCGGACAAGTATCCGTTCAATTACCACAAGACAGACGTTCTCGGAGCGAACCTGAATTTCCGGACCGAATCCCGATGGGGGCAGACGGCCTTCGGCGCCGAGGCGCGGCATGAACGGATTGTGAGCACCAATCTGGGAGAAAGGCTGGAACAGCCCCGGGGCGTATATGCCTGCGGTCTTGCTCGTACGGCTTTCAATCTGTTCCTGGAGCATCATGTCGTGCTGGGGCGGCTGTCCGCCTCGGCAGGACTCACGACGGTATACAACACGGGCAACCGGGAGGGACTCCGCCTGTTCCCGGGCGTCGACGCCAATCTCCGGGTCACCGACGCCTTGCGGATCTACGCATCCTACAACACATCATATAGGATGCCGACCTTCACGGAGCTGTACTACTCGGTGGGCGGCCACCTCGCGGATCCCAATCTGAAGGCCGAGAAACTGCGCGCCCTGGAAGGGGGCGTGAAATACCTCGGCCGGGGCGTCCGGGCCGTCGCCGCCGTTTACTACAACCGGGGCTATGACCTGATCGACTGGATCATGGACACCTCCGCCGGTGAGGACGCCCCCTGGACTTCGGTGAACCACACACGGCTGAACACGTTCGGCCAGGAGGTTTCGCTCCGGATGACCCCGCCCGACCTGATGGGCCGGCCCGGATTCTTTTTCCGCTCCCTCAGCGCGGGATACAGCCATCAGTCCCAGGACAAGCGGCTGGAGTCACATCTGCGGTCCATTTATTCCCTGGAATACATCCGCCACAAAGTGGTCGTGCAGGCCGATTTCAAGTTCTGGAGAAGCCTGGACCTGAACCTTTCCTGGCGCTATGTAGACCGCAACACCGGGTCGGAGCTCATGACTCCCTATTCCCTGCTGGATGTCAGACTCGGTTATGATTTTCCGAAGCTGAACCTGTACCTGCGGGCGAACAATCTGCTGAACCGGACCTGGTATGACTTCGGTGACATCCCCCAGCCCGGCCTCTGGATCATGGCCGGGATTTCCTGCAAAATGCCGTATTGAATACCAAGAATCAGGTATTGCCCGGATGATGCGGGTTTCGTATCTTTGCACCGTGAAAAAGTTTGAAATCATCCGCCCCGCCGCCGGAAACACGTTTTCCGAGGCATTGTCTTCCGTCCTCTCCTCGATGAAGGAATTCTTCGGGAAGGAGGCGTCGGAAGGGCGGATTCCCGTGTTTGTCCGCTTCTTCCTGAGCGACGCGCAGAACCAGGGACCGGCCCTGCGGGCCGCACTGGAGACGGAGATCGGGCCCATGCTTCCGAGCCTGGCCGTCTCCGTCGTCGAGCAGCCGCCGCTGGACGGCAGCCGCATCGTGGCGCTGGTGCAGACCTCCTCCCGGGAACTGCCCTGCCTGTTTCACAGCCTCCGTCTCTCGGAGGACGAGGCGGCCGGAAAAGACTCCTACGCCCAGTCCCGCCTCCTGTTTGAAAAATACCTGGATATCATCCGGCCGCTCGGGCTCGAGCTCAAGACCCACTGCGTACGGACCTGGATTTACGTTCGCGACATCGATTCCAACTATGCCGGGCTTGTGAAGGCGCGCAACGATGTCTTTGACGAGGAAGGTCTCTCACACGACACACATTATATCGCCTCCACCGGGATCGGAGGCGCCACGGAAAGCCGTAACGCCGTCGTCGCCATCGACTTCGTCACCCGTCCCGACATTCAGGAACCGGACAAGACCTATCTGAAAGCGCTTTCCCATCTCAGTCCCACGCATGATTACGGCGTGGCTTTCGAGCGGGGCGTCCGCCTTTCCGGCGGGCAGGTCTTCATCAGCGGAACGGCCAGCATCGACCATCGCGGCCGGGTGCTGCATGAGGGCGATGTGGTCGCCCAGACGGACCGGCTGCTGGAGAATATCGACGTCCTGCTCCGCGAAGGCGGTTCGGACTTCAGCCATGTGCCCTACTTCGTCATCTACCTCCGGGACATTTCGGATTACCCCGTCATCGACGCATACATGCAGAAGCGTTTCCCCGCCGTTCCCCGCGTCATTTTGGAAGCCCGTGTATGCCGTCCCGCCTGGCTCATTGAAATGGAGTGTGAAACCGTATGACCCCGATTCCGCCCTTTGAAAAGCTGCTTCGCAAGCAGGACCTTGACCGGGAGGAAATCAAAGTGCTCCTTTCTGCGGAAGGCCCGGAGAAGGATCGTCTCATCCGCCGCGGGCTGGAGGTCAAGCTGGCGCATCTGGACAACTACGTGCATCTGCGGGGTCTCATCGAGTTCGGCAACGTATGCGAGAAAAACTGCCTGTACTGCGGCCTGCGAAGCGGGAACGGTCGGGTGGAACGCTATTGCCTCAGCGACGAAGAAGTGCTTTCCTGCGCCCGGCTGGCCCACGAACTGGGATATGGTTCCGTGGCCTTGCAGAGCGGGGAGCGCAGCGATCCGGAATTCATCGCCCGGATCGGGCGTCTGGTCCGGGAGATCAAGAAAATCGACAACGGCAGCTTGGGAATCACCCTGTCGCTCGGAGAGCAGACCGAAGAAACCTACCGCCACTGGTTCGAGGCCGGCGCGCACCGGTACCTGCTGCGGATCGAATCGTCTGACGAAGAACTCTATTACAGAATCCACCCGAGGAATGCGACGCATGACTTCCGCAGACGGCTCGATTGCCTGGAAACTTTGAAACAGACCGGCTATCAGACCGGAACCGGCGTGATGGTGGGCCTCCCCTTCCAGACAACGGACCAGCTGGCCGGCGACCTGCTCTTTTTCAAACGGATGGATGTGGCGATGGTCGGTCTCGGCCCTTATATTCCCCACCCCGACACACCCCTGTACAAGTTCAGGGACCTGGTTCCCTCCGCGCCCGAACGCATGGACATGACCCTCAAGATGATCGCCGTTCTCCGCCTCCTGATGCCCGAAATCAACATGGTGGCGGCCACGGCTAACCAGACCATTGATCCGCAGGGGCGGGAGAAAGCCATCGCCGCCGGGGCCAATGTCATCATGCCCAACCTGACGCCGGGGGAATACCGCGAAAGCTATTTCATCTATCCGGACAAAGCCTGCGTCAAGGACCGGCCGGACCAATGCCAGACTTGCCTGGACATACGCCTGGCCGCCATCGGGCACAAAATCCTATATAACGCCTGGGGCGATTCAAAGGCCTTTACCAAAAAGAATCAAGGATAGTCACGGTCCCATTCTTCGGAATCCGTCACTGCCCAGCAGCAGCGCGCCTGCGTCCGAAGGGATGCGGACATAAAGCGTGTCCACGGGATAGCGCGCAAGGCTGTTACAGTGCGAGCAGCCCGGCAGGGCCAGCTGCATGCCTCCTCTTCCCAGCAGGTAAAACCGGTCTTGCCGCGGGTCGTAACTCAAGTCCGTCACCTCGGCGGAGAAGACGCACGGCATGCCTTGCTCCGAATAATCCAGCGTGCGCTCGCTCCAGACAGTCCCCCGGGAAGAAGTGAACGCGGCGGGCATCCCGTCCGGGCGGATACCGGCGACCATGACGCTTCCTCCGCCCGCAGCAACGGCCCGGAAAGAAATCCGCGGATAATAGCCCGCATACTGGGCGTTGAAATCCAGGACCGTCCATCCGGAAGCGTCGTCACCGTGCAGGATTTCTCCGGTGTCCGTGACTGCCCACAGGGTGTTTCCGTCCATGGCGAGATCACACAGACGCCCTTGCACGGGCATCGTCCTTCGCGCCACGACGGATCCTTCCTCGTCCATTTTGAGCAGCTCGAGCCCGTCTTCATCCAAGGCATACAATCCATCTTGGCCTGCAACCATCGCCTTCAAAGGCCGCTCCAGCGGACGGATGCGCAGGGTCTCCCCTTCCGCATCCAGCCAGGCCAGGCAATCTCCCGCCGCCAGGAATCCTCCGTCATCAGTCGTGACTCCCGTACGCAAATCCTGCCCGTGCGCGGCCGTGAGGCCGCAGACGAGCAGGATAGCAAGCAGGATGTGCGGGCGGAATCGCATTATTTCAGGCCTCCGCTCGCAATCTTGAATTCATCAAAGGCGACGACGAACGGCTCCGGAGCGGGAAGGCCCGGCTGCGGCATTTCACCATTGGGGGCAGGCATCCGGCGCATGACGGGAGCAACGCCCTCGCAGGCGATCACGCCGGCCCTGACGTTCTCCAGAACGGCCTTGGCGGTTCCCATCTTTTCGAACTTTTTGCCGTCGACGGAATACCAGGCGGTGAAGAGGTCACCCTGTTTGACCAGGCGCAGCCAGAGGTCGCCGCCCATCTCCAGAATGCCGTCCAGCGCGAGGTTCGCCACGCTCTTCTGCTGTCCGTTCTCTTCCACCAGCAGCTGCAGCTGACCGGCGGAAGGGCCGGCGGCAGGCGCCTGCTGCCGGCGGAAATTAAACGTCGCGGCCCGGACGAATTTGACGAAATTGTCATCCGACTCATAGGCGACAAGGCCAGCGTTGCGCGCAGGGACGGAAGCCGGGTCGGTCAGGTAGCGCAGTTTCGTCTCGATGGTCCAGTCGCTGTTGGCGTCCTGGAGCAGAATATTCCCGGCGATGTTGCTTCCCAGGGCGATGTCTCCCTTCCCCGCCCGGATCATCATCGAACCTGGCACTTCGGACAGGGACCAGGCGTCCGGCGATTCACGCACCCAGCTCCACTGGCCACCCAGGGCGGGTTTGTTGAAGTTGTCGGAAACGCCCTTGGTTCCGAAGTTCACCGTCAGCTTGCGGCTGTCGCCGGTCTCCCGGTCGAACAGGGTCACGACGGCCGTGCCGGGCACTTTCTCCGCCTGCTTCACATCGACCTTGATGGCCGGATCAGCGGCCACGGCTTCCACATTCGGCGCCTTGCCCGCCTTGCGGATGTAGCTGTACTGGTCGGAATCACCGAGCTTGACGGCCTTGCCGCCCACTTTGAGGGACGCGACGCCCAGGTTGGGCATCACCTTCACCGCGAAGGTGTCCTCGACGGTCTTTCCGTTGATGGTCACGGCGCAGGTAACGGTGGCGACACCCATCGAGACGGCCTTCACTGTGCCGTCCGCAGAGATGGTGACGACGGAGGGATTGCTGCTGGTCCATACCGCCTTGGCGCCCTCGTAGAAGCTGTCGTCGTTCATGCAGGCGGAGAAGGAGGCCTTCGCCGTCTGGCCGATGCGCAGCACGGAGGCGTCACAGGTGGCCCAGACCGTCTTCAGACTGCGGTTCAGGCTGCCGGACATCGTCGCGGTCACGCTGCCCCGGATATCCTGCGAGGAAGATCCGAACTCAAAGACATAGCGGCCCGGATCGTAGGTCATCCGGTCTTCCTTCATGTCCCAGAACCACAGGTCGGCGCAGTCGATGTCGATACGGACCGTGCGGGTCTGCCCCCGCGGGATGGTCACGCGCTTGAAGCCCTTGAGGCGCTTCGCCGGACGTTCCAGCGAAGCCGGGCTGTCCGGAGTGCGGACATAGATCTGCACCACTTCGTCACCGCTGTAGTCGCCCGTATTGGTCACGTCCACGCTGAGCGTCACCTTGTCGTTCGGAGTGATGGCGCTCTTGCTGATGCGGCAGTTTGCATACTTGAAGGTGGTATAGCTCAGGCCGTATCCGAAAGGATAGGACACCTCCCGGTCAAAGTACCACAGGGTGCGGCCCTGGTTGCCGGAGCTTTGACGCAGATTGTAGTCTGTGATGGCGGGCAGGTCCTTCACGGTCTTGAACCAGGTGGCGTTGAGCTTGCCGCCCGGATTGGCCTCGCCGAAAAGCAGACGCGGAATCGCCACGCCCTGGGCCTGGCCGTTGTAGCCGGTCCAGAGGATGCCCTTGACGTTCACCAGATTCCGGAATTCCTCGACTTCCACGCAGCCCAGCGTCTGCATCACCACGATGGTGCGCGGATTGACGGCGGCGACGGCCTGGATGAGCGCGATCTGGTTGCCCGGCAGCAGCAGGGTCAGACGGTCGGCCTCTTCGGTCGCCGTGTGCTCGTCGGTGCCGACGAACACCACGGCCACGTCGGCGTTCCGTGCCGCGTCCAGCGTCGCCTCGTCAATCGGGGCGTCCTGCGGGGCCTTGTACACCAGATAAACGGTCTGCGGGCCGTTGAAGCCGAGTTTGAGAGCGTTGGTCTTCATGGGCATGCTGGCGCCGTAAACGCCGCCCACCCGGGCGCCGGAAGCCTTCGTCGCTTCGATGCGGCCGATCAGGTTGCCGTCCGGGCCGCCCACGCGGATTTCCACGATACCGCCCTCGGTGGGGATGTTCAGGCCGACGGTGATGTTCTCGATGTTGGTGATGTCGACATTCTCATAAGCGGTCCAGGAGCCGTCGTCGATGGTGCGGACCTGCTCCTCTTCGCCCATGCCGGAACCTACGGTGATTCCGTCGGCGCAGGAAGAATACTTGGTGGCGTCGTAGCGAGTCGAGCTGCCGTCGGTCTTCTCAATCTCGAAGTAGGCGACATACAGCAGGTTGCTCTTGCTCTTGATGTCGCCGCCGACGGCCAGGCGCACATCCACGTCATAGCCTTTCTCCTTCAGCCAGGCCCGGATGCCGGCGTACGGAGAAATCATTGCGGAAGACTCCGGTCGGCCGGAATAGGGACCCAGTTCCACGTCGTCGGCCTGCGGACCGATCAGCGCGATGCTCTTCAGGACCTTCGGATTCAGCGGGAGGGCCTTGTCCTCGTTCTTGAGCAGAACCGGAGTGCGCACGGCGATTTCAGCGGCCAGGGCGCGGTGGGCGGGGGAAGCAACTCGGGACGGATCGTATTTCGTGTAAGGGACCATCTGTTCGGGATCGAACTCGCCCGTGCGCATACGGATGGTGAACATGTTGATGAGAGCCCGGTCGATATGGGCCATCGGCAGGATGCCTTGCTCGTAGGCGCTGATCGCGAAACGCTGGTAGATGCTGCCGCAGTCGGAGTCCACGCCGGCCGCAAGGCCGTACGCGGTCGCAAGTTCGCGGGTCTCGGCATAGTAGTGCCCGTCATAGATGTCCTGAATGGCGGCGCAGTCGCCGGTCACGTAGCCCTTCATGCCGTAGGTCCGGCGGGCCAGCGTGTCCAGATAGAAGGCGCTGGCGGAGGTCGGGACGTGGTTCACGGCGTTGTAGGAGGACATGATGGATGGCAGATGCTCGTCCTCGATCAGACGCTTGTACGGATAGAGATAAAACTCGCGCATGTCGCGGCTGTCCATGTTGGAGCTGCTCACGTGGCGGTCGAACTCGCTGTTGTTGGCGAAATAGTGCTTGGCCGTCGGGACGGCCTTCAGATATTTCGGGTCCGCGCCCATCATGCCGCGCACGAAGCCGCGGGCCATTTCAGCGGCCAGGAACGGGTCTTCACCGTAGGATTCGCCGGTACGGCCCCAGCGGGGGTCGCGGACCGGCTCCACGACCGGAGACCAGAAGGTGAGACCCTTCGTGCCGGTGGCGAAAATGGCGCGGGCCTCGTCCGCGATGGCCGACGCCATCCATTCCGCCACGGCGGGATCCCAGGTGGAGCCGATGGCCACGCTGTTGGGGAAGGACGTGGGGCCGAGGATGCCCACCGAAGGGTTCGCTCCGGAAAGGACGCCGTGCAGCGCCTCGCTCCAGACGTTGTAGTTCTTCAGGCCGAGCCGGGGGACGGCGGCCATGTTGTTGCCCAGCAGGCTCTGCTTCTCCTCGAGCGTCAGGCGGGATACCAGATCCGTCGCGCGCTCCTCGAAGGAATACGCCGTGTTGAGATAGATGGGCAGTTCATCGTCCTGCGCCAGGGCCGATGCGGCGGCGAAAACGGCCAGCGCCCCGGAGAGAATGAGTTTGCGGATAGAGCACATATTGTTATGGATTAGTTCGTGTCAAAGGTTCCGAATTCAAAGATAAACAATTATTTACAAAAAAACTTGCTTCTGAGCCGAGAATCCGTTAGTTTTGTAGTAATGATCAAGTCCGTTTTATGAAAAAATTGTTTTTCTTGCTCGCCTTCCTGACCGTGGCGACGGCTTCCGCCCGGCCCAAGGCCGCCGGAGACCAGGAAAGGTTGTGGTATGACGCGCCCGCCGGCCGATGGCTGGAGGCGCTGCCCCTCGGCAACGGCCAGATGGCCGCGATGGTGTTCGGAGGGGTCGCTGACGAAACCATCCAGCTGAACGAATCGACCTTCTGGAGCGGTTCGCCGCACGACAACAACAGCAAAACCTCGCTGGAGCACCTCGACCAGGCCCGGCAGCTCATCTTCGCCGGTCGCGAGGAAGAAGCGGAGAAACTGATCAACGACCAGTTCATCCCCGGCCCGCACGGCATGCGGTTCCTGACGCTGGGAAGCCTCCGGATGCATTTCGATGACATGCCGGAGAAAGTCGGCGACTATGTCCGCGACCTGGACCTGACCCGCGCCGTCGCGAACGTCAGCTTCACGGCGAACGGCGTCCGCTACACGCGGAGTGCGTTCGCCTCGATGCGCGACCGCGCCGTCGTCATCCGGCTCGACGCCAGCAAGAAAGGCGCGCTGTCGTTCACATTGACCCAGGATTGCAAATTCCCCTTTGAAGTCACCACGTCCGGGAATACTCTCGTGACCCGCATCAAAGGCGTGGAGCACGAAGGCATCCCCGGCGGGCTTACGGCGGAATGCCGCACCCGGGTGATCAGCGACGGCAAGGTGACAGCCTCGATGAAGCAGCTGACGATTTCCGGCGCCACGCATGTGACGCTGCTGGTGAACGCCGCGACGAATTTCGTCAACTACCACGACATCTCGGGCGACGAATCGGCCGCCGCGAAGGAAGGCCTGGAGAACGCCGCCAAGATATCTTATAAGAAGCTTCTCAAGCGGCATGTGGCCGCTTACAGCGAGCAGTACGGCCGCTGCGCGGTCCGCCTTCATTCCGGCGCGAACGCCGCCCTGCCGACGGACAAGCGCAAGGAAGCCTTCCAGGACAGCGACGACATGGGCATGGTCTCCCTGATCTTCAATTACGGCCGCTACCTTCTGATCAGCTCCTCCCAGCCCGGCGGACAGCCCGCCAACCTGCAGGGCATCTGGAACGACGAAGTGATGGCCCCGTGGGACAGCAAGTACACGATCAACATCAACGCCCAGATGAACTACTGGCCCGCCGATGTGTGCGGCCTTTCCGAGAGTCTGGTCCCCTTCTTCGGGATGATCAGGGACCTGTCGGAGACAGGCGCGGTCACGGCGAGGCAGATGTACGGCTGCGGCGGCTGGATGGCGCATCACAACACCGACCTCTGGCGCGTTGCGGGCCCTGTGGACGGCGCCTTCTGGGGCATGTACCCCAACGGCGGAGCCTGGCTGGCCACCCACCTGTGGACCCACTATCTCTACACCTGCGACAAGGATTTCCTGCGTGAATGGTATCCCGTCATCAAGGGAACGGCGGACTTCTATCTGGACTACATGCAGGTGGATCCGCGGAACGGCTACCTGGTCGTCGTTCCTTCGGTGAGTCCGGAGCACGGACCGATGGGCAAGAAATCCCCCATCACCGCCGGCTGCACCATGGACACGCAGATTGTGCGGGACGCCCTGACAAGCACTTTGAAGGCGTCCGAAATCCTGGGCCTGGATGAAAGCGCCTACCGTACAAAACTGCAGGCCGCGCTCGCGAAGCTTCCACCTATGAAGGTGGGCAAGTACGGCCAGCTTCAGGAATGGATCGAAGACGGGGACGACCCGAACGACCAGCACCGGCACATTTCCCACCTGTACGGACTCTATCCTTCCGACCAGATCACCGCGACACGTACGCCCGACCTGTTCGAAGCGGCGCGCACCACCCTGATCCAGCGCGGCGACATGGCAACCGGCTGGAGCCTCGGCTGGAAAACGAACTTCTGGGCGCGGATGCAGGACGGCGACCACGCCTTCCTCATCATCAAGAACCTGTTCAAGCGGAACACCTATCCGAATCTGTTCGACGCGCATCCGCCGTTCCAGATCGACGGCAATTTCGGTGTGACGGCCGGCATCGCGGAAATGCTCCTGCAGAGCCACGAGGACGCCATCGTGCTCCTCCCCGCCCTGCCCTCCGCCTGGAAGGAAGGCTCCGTACGCGGCCTGCGCGCCCGCGGCGGCTATGTCGTGGACATCGACTGGGCCGACGGACGGATCACGTCTTATTCCGTCCGAACCTTGGACGGCCACCGCGCCAAAGTGCCCGTCCGGTCACCGCACTTCTGATTACGGTCTCCCCAGGCAGGCGATGTGTGAATCCGGCGCTTCCATGATGTTCCACGAAAGGACGGCGCCGTCGAAACCATGGCGCATGACCGCCTCCAGGGATTCGGTCACATAATCCGGCGATGTGGGGACGATGCCTTTCCGGTAATTGATCTCAACGCCCGGATACTTGCCGCAGGAATAGGATTCCATCGCATCCAGTTGTGAATCCAGGAAAGCGACGTCCATGCCGAACTCCGGGTAGCCGCCGGCTCCCGGCAGCGCCTTCCGCAGCAGGTCATACTCGAAACCCATCCCTGCCGGAGCGAAAGTCTTGCGGTAAAGCATCGGCTTGATGAAATCTGCGTGCTGCGACAGAATCGCATAATCCTGACCGACGAAAGGCGCCATGAAAGGCGCGTACAGGTCCATGCCGATTTCCAGTCCGCGGCTCCGGAGGCTGTCGGCGACCGAGGACACGGCCCGGCTGACGATATGGCCTTTCGCCTGGAAGAACGCGGCCGCAAGCGGTTCCACGAAGGAAAAACCGTCCGGGTCATACCCGGTGACAGACAGGAACGCATCGCCTTTTTCGGCCCAAGCCGCGCGGACCGCATCCAGATCGACACCTTCTTCCCGGAACCGTTCCGTGCATATCGGACAGCCGCAGTTGAGCACACCGCCAATGCCGCTCACAAAGGATTGCGTGCGTATTCGGTCCAGAAAGACTCCGTCGAAACCGCAATCGCGGAAATGGTCATCGTAGATGGCCACCACATTCGCTATGTTCTGCGGATCGGAAGGACAGTTGAAGCGGAACCCCTCTCCGGCGGCGAGGTCATAGTTGGCGGGAATGTCCCCCCACAGGTCGACGGCCGGAACGTTGTCACAGACTTCTTCCGTTTCGGCGAACACGGGGAGCCATAGGAGCATGCGGACGCCCTTCTCGTGCAGGTGCTCCCCCACTTCCCGGTAGATGTCTTTGTCCAGGCTCCAGCCGATGATGACTTTCCGGACCGGAATCAGCGCGCTCACCGAGTCGATCCGGCTGATGATCCGCGCCGCCGTGTAATCGGGTGAATGCCAGCCGCCCAGGGACACCTGGACGATATAGCCGGGCTCCGCCGCCGGCTTGGAGTGACAGGATGCAAGGGCCGGCAAAACCAGCATCAACCAGATAAGCTTTTTCATGGCAGATTCGTATTATTCGGACATCGGCGGCATGGCGAAGACCCGGCGCCGGTTCGGCTTCGCGACCATTTCGAACTCCAGCGTGCCGCCTTCCAGCAGTTCGGCGTGCGTCAGACAGAGCCGGTTGACGGGCTTTCCGTTCAGTTTCACCGACCTGACATACCGGTTGCGGGCGCTGAGCCCTTTCGCTTTCATTTCCAGGGTGCGGCCGTTTTCAAGGGAGACCTTGGCGGAGGGAATGCACGGCGCGCCCAGCACATATTGGTCCGATCCCGGACAGACGGGATAGAAGCCGAGCACCGTGAAGATATACCAGGCGCTCATCTGGCCGCAGTCGTCGTTGCCGCCGAGGCCCCGGATTTCGGGTTTGTAGAAGCGGTCCACGATCTCCCGCACCCAGTACTGCGTTTTCCACGGCTCCGAGGTCCATGCGTACAGGTACGGAATATGGTGGCTGGGTTCGTTTCCATGGACATAACCGCCCAGGAGGCAGTCGGCCGTGATATCTTCGTTATCGGCATAGCAATACTCCGGGAGGTCGCTGCCGAAGAGTTCGTCCAGGTTCGCGATGAACTTCTTGTCCCCGCCCATGAGCTGAATCAGTCCGGGCACGTCCTGGGGCACATGGAAGGAATAATTCAGGGAGTTTCCTTCGATGAAGCCCTGGCCGACCGTCTGCTTGGTGTCGAAGGGGTCCTTGAAGGTCCCGTTGGCATAGCGCGGCCTGGCGAGTCCAAGCGACGGATCGAAGACGTTCTTGTAATAGCCCGCCCGTTTCCGGTACTGTTGCGCGATTCCCGCCTCACCCAGCCTTTCCGCAGCTGCGGCGATGGTCCAGTCGTCATAGGCATATTCCAGGGTGTTGCTGGCGGCGGTGGAAGTCTTTTCCAGCGGGACATAGCCCAGCTCCATATACTCTCCCAGCCCGCTGTACCAAGGGATGGATGAAGTGGAGACCATGGCTTCCAGGGCCTCTTTCCCATCGACCTTCAACCCTTTGGCGATGGCGTCGGACAGGACGGAGACGCTGTGGTAGCCGGTCATGCACCAGTTTTCATTGGCCATGTGACTCCAGATGGGCAGCATGTGGTGGGGGCTCTGCTCATAATGCTTCAGCATCGACGCGATCATATCCTCCGCCTGCCGGGGCTTGAGCAGCGCCAGGAGCGGGTGCTCCGCCCGGTACGTGTCCCAGAGCGAGAAGACGGTATAGTTCGTAAAACCGTCCGCCTGATGCAGTTCGTGGTCCAGTCCGCGATAAAGGCCGTCCACATCCATGTAGACCGACGGATTGATCATCGTATGGTACAGGGACGTATAGAACATCTTCTTCTCCGCCTCGGCGCCGTCGATGTCGATGCAGGCCAGCTCCTTCTCCCAGGCCGCCTCCGCTTCCCGCCGGAGAAGGTCGAAAGACTTGCCCTCCGCCTCGGCCCGCAGGTTTTTCAGCGCGCCGGTCATTCCCGTCGCCGAGATTCCCACCTTGACCGTCAGTTCGGGACTGTCGGCCGTGTCGAACTTGAACCAGGCCACCAGCTTCCGGCCCGCCATTTCCGGGAAATCGTTCATCCGGGCGTAACGGCCGTACCCGCCCTGGTAGTACGCGGGCGCCTTGTCCTTGCAGCCGTACTCCAGGACGGGCTGCGAGAACTCCATCGCGAAATAGGTGTAATTGGTCCGGGCCCATCCGTTCGTGATGCGGTAGCCCGTCACGAGCGTCGGACTGACCACGCGGACCTCCGCCCACAGCGTCTTGCCGTCATAGTTGTAGATACCGTGGTCCAGATCCAGGAGCAGATGGCCTTCCGCGTTGCGCGGATAGGTATACCGATGTACACCGACGCGGCGGGTGGCCGTCAGTTCCACGCGGATGCCCGAATCAGCCAGGGTGACCTCGTAATGGCCCGCCCCCGCCGATTCCGTATCGTGGCTGAAACGCTGACGGTAGCCGGAATCGGGATCCTCCGCCGTTCCGGGGACGAATTGGATCTCCCCCGTGCCGGGCATCAGCAGGATGTCGCCCAGATCGGAATGCCCGGTGCCGCTGAAATGCGTGTGGCTGAATCCGACGATCGTGCTGTCTCCATACTGGTAGCCGGCGCAGTACTCATATGTGCGCGGCTGGTACTCTCCCTTGATGTTGTGGGGAATCATGTCGGTGTCGGGAGACAGCTGGACACCGCCGAACGGAACGCAGGCTCCTGGAAACGTATGCCCCATGCCGGCCGTGCCGATAAATGGGTCCACATACCGCGCACGCTGCGCATGCAGGCCGACCGACATGCCGGCCAGGCCCGCCATAAGAATCAGAATCCGTTTCATTTCATCTGCCATAATCTTCCTTCACGTACGAGGCGTTCCGCAGATACAGGATGCTCTCACGCAGCCCCTTCAGGATGTTCGGCGTACCGGCCTGCTCCAGTTCAACTACATATCCCCGGGTGCCGGCCGTGCCGAAGTTCCTGAAGATGGGTTCGAAGCCGACCATGCCGCTCTGGCCGATCTCATACTTGTCCTTGATATGGAGGATTTCAAATCGGCCGGGGTATCTCTTCATGTACTCCACGGGGCTGACACCGCCGACGACGGCCCAATAGACGTCCATCTCGAAAAAGACGTTCTCCGGTGCGGTATGGGAGATGAACCAGTCCATCATCGTCGTGTCACCCACCTTCCGGAACTCATGGCTGTGGCTGTGATAGCCGAAGCGGATGCCGGCCTCCCGGCATTTCCTGCCGACGGCGTCCAGATAGGCGGCCATCGTCTTCAGCTCGGTTTCCGAGCCAAGCGGCTGCGAGTACGACATCACCAGATACGGAACGCCGGCCGCCTTGTGCGCGGCGATGCAGGCGTCCCACCATTTCAGGGCTTCGTCAAAATTGCCGGAAGCAAGCTCCTCCTTTGTCAATGTGTGCGAAGTATGCGAGGACACGAAGTCCAGCCCCGCCTCGTTCAACGCGCTCCGAAATTCGGCGGGTTCCAGACCGGAGAACTTGCCGTTGTCATAGCTGGCGGCCTCGGCGCCCGTGAAGCCCATCCGGGCCAGGCGGGAAAGCACATATTCATGATTCTTGGCGAACAGTTCCGGCGTGCCGATCAGGGTTCTGGCGGAGTACAGCTGGACATTCATCTTCTTCTTGGGCGCCTCGATCTCCTCCTTCAGCCGGTAGCTGACATAGGCGAACTTTTTGCTGTCCGGACTCCAGGAATTCACGTTGATGCTCCCCTGCCCGCCGAAGAACTCGACAAGCACCTCCGGGTCGCCGCCGGCGGCCGGAATCATCCGGAGCTGGACGTTCAGGTCCGCGATGTGGGATCCGGGATCGACCTCGTAGTCATGATAGGCGATGTAGACGACCTTCTTTCCGTCCGGAGAGATGTGCGGGAACCAGGAATTCATGTCCCTGTCGAAAGTCATCTGCGTCTGCTCCTTTCCGTTCTTGCGCATCTTCCACACTTGCATCCGGCCGGTCCTGACACTGTTGAACCAGATATATTTGCCGTCCGGACTGAATTCCGGCCCGTCATCGAGGCCGGGCGCGTCGGTCAGGCGCTTCTCCTGTCCGCCCTTGACCGGCATCACATACACGTCCTGCTCCTGGTCCGGACCGCGGAAGGCGCAGTAGGCCGCCAGCTTCCCGTCGGGGCTGATGCCGTGCAGGTAGCTCGGGCCGAGGGGCGTGATCTTCCGGGCGTCCCCGCTTCCGAAAGGCAGCACGTACACATAGGAGTTGTAGCCGCGCGTGTTCGCGGGGTCGTTGCTGCTGAGGCCGATCCATTTGCCGTCGGCCGTGATGACATGGTCGTTGTTGCACTGGGTCAGGGCGCCGGTGTCGACCGGAATCAGGTCCGTGGACCCGTCGGGCGCGATCTTGCACAGCCGCCCGCCCGTGTTCACGACCAGCCACTGTCCGTCCGGCGTCCAGTTGGGCGCTTCCACGACGAAAGGAAACTCTTTGACAACCTTGTGCGTACCGGCTTCCACATCAAAGATTTCCAGATAGCTGACGGTCGGCTCCGGATGCTGGGCCAGCATCGGAACGGCACCGGCCAGGGCCCATGCGAGGCTGAGAATGGTCTTGGTATTCATGGCGGAAAGTATTCTTTTTCAAAGATAAACATTTTCCGCGAAATCAGAGGACGATGGGCGGGGTCAATATCGGATCGAACCCGCGACGATGTTGGAGACGAGGGCGCGGAGACGGGAGACGGAGCCGTCGTCAGCAGGGTGCACGCGGTTGGTCAGGAGGACGATGGCGGTATGGGTGTCCAGGTCGATGACCAGGGAGGTGCCGGTGTATCCGGTATGCATCAGGGTGGTTTCCGGATTGAACAGGTCGCCCCGGAGGCCGCTGTGGTCACTTCTCATGTCCCAGCCGAGGGCGCGGCCTACAGAGGGGGCGTTTTCCGGCGGAACCGTGGTCATCAGGCGGACGGCGGCGCGGCTGAGAATACGTGTGTCAGGCTGCAGATAGCCGAGTTTCACGGCTTTATGCGCAACCCCCTGGTTCATGACCATCATACAAATCCGGGAAAGGTCCACGGCGTCGGAGAAAACACCGGCGTTGCCGGAATTTCCTCCGTTTGCGAGCCGGGCAAGCGGGTCATGGACGGCGCCTTCCAGTACGGACCCGTCGCTCTGGACTTCGGTCGGTGCCACGAGGGGAAGCAGGTCCATATGCCGGGCGGGCGTGCGAAGGTCATCCTTCAACAGAAAATAGCACGTATGTTTCAATCCAAGCGGAGCGAAGACATGCGATTCGGCATAGTCACAGAGCCGTTCGCCGGTCACCGTCTCGAGGACATGCTGCAAGGTAATGAAATTCAAGCAACTGTACAGGAAGTCGCTCCCGGGCCTGAAGTGCCGGTCGACCTCGGTGGCGATGACCCGCATGAGAGAGTCCGGCTGGTTTGCGCCGAAACGCTCCACGAACAAGTCGGCGTCGTAATAGGCCGGCAATCCGGAAGAATGTGTCAGCAGATCCCGAAGGATGATATCGGCCTCCTCCCCCGTTTCCGGATCAACCCAGGGCTTGAATCCGGGGATGTATCGCTTGACGGGATCCGTCAGGCGTACATACCCCTCCTCAATCAGCTGCATGAAAGACAGCGTCGTCCCGACGCACTTGCTCAGGGAGGCCAAGTCGAACATCGTTCCCACTGTCATCGGAACTGTGTCCGGAACCACGGATTTATTCCCGTAAGCCTTTAGATACACGATATCGTTCCGACGCACCACGGAAAGTACAGCACCCGGAATATCTCCCGCCCGGATGGCGTCTTCAATGACCGCATCCACCCGGGCAAGGCGAACCGGATCCATGCCATAGTCTTCCGGTTTGGCGGTTTTGACCTGACCTGACACCCCTGTTGCCAAGAACAGGGCGGCACAGACGAGTAATCCCAAGCGCTTCATGACTGTTATTCGATTTTGTTCTGCCGGTCCAAATATAGCGATTTTCAGTCAATCATCCCAGGCATCACTGGCGGAGACGGGCGAGACGCAAAAAAGCAGCGCCAAACCCATTACAAGATGGAGGGTTTGGCGCCGCACGTTTTGAAAGTGTTCTGTTGTCAGGCCTGCAGCCGGGAGAGGTAGCAGGCGATGGTGTTTTTCATGAGCATGGCGATGGTCATGGGGCCGACGCCGCCGGGGACGGGGGTGATCCAGGAGGCGACAGGCTCTGCGGAGGCGAAATCCACGTCACCGCAGAGTTTGCCTTCGGCATTGCGGTTCATGCCCACGTCGATGACCACGGCGCCGGGCTTGACCATGTCGCCCGTGACGAGGCCTGCGCGGCCCACGGCGACGACGAGGACGTCGGCCGTGCGGCAGACGGCGCCGAGGTCGGCCGTGCGGGAATGGGCGATCGTGACGGTCGCATGGCGGTCCAGCAGGAGCTTCGCCATCGGCTTGCCCACGATGTTGCTTCGGCCCACGACGACAGCGTTCCTTCCTTTCAGATCCACGCCGATGGAATCCAGCATCCGCATCACGCCGGCCGGCGTGCAAGGGACGATGCAGTCCTTGCCCAGCCAAAGGTTGGCCACGTTGCCGGGGTGGAAGCCGTCCACGTCCTTTTCACGGGCGATGGTGTCGATGACCTTCTCCTCATCAATGTGTTTCGGCAGCGGGAGCTGCACCAGGACGCCGTCCACGGCGGGATCCTCGTTCAGATCCTTGATCCGGCCCAGAAGGGCCTCCTCGCTGATGCCGGCAGGCAGTTCGACCAGGCGGGATTCCATGCCGGTGTATGCGGCGGCCTTCACCTTGTTGCGGACATAGACCTGGCTGGCGGGGTTCTCCCCGACGATGATGACCACGAGGCAGGGCTTGCGGCCGAACTTGGCCTCGAGCTCCGCCACTTCGGCGCGGACTTCGTCCTTGACCGCCTGACTTAAAGCTTTTCCGTCAATAATACTAGCCATAACAATTCATTTAGATTTCTCGACTGCGCTCGAAATGACAGTGTCCTCTCGACCGGGCGAAGCGAGTGGAGAGATCTTATTCAAATGCGCAGTGCGCGATGTCGTTCCGGTAGAACAGGTTTTCACAGTCGATCTTCGCCACTTCGGCGTACACTTTTTCGCGGGCGGCGGCGATGGTGGGGCCTTCGGCGATGACCATCAGGACGCGTCCGCCGTTGGTGACGAGCTGGCCGTCCTTGAAGGCGGTGCCCATGTGGGCCACGTGCGCATCAACCTGATCCAAATTATTGATGGCGAATCCTTTCCGGTATGAACCGGGATAGCCTTTGGAGGCCAGGACGACACCCAGGGTGAAACCTTGGCGCCAGACGGGAGCCGCTGTTTCGCGACCCGTAGCCACGGCCTCGAAGATGTCGTAGATGTCGCTTTCGAGGAGCGGGAGCACGACTTCGGTCTCCGGGTCACCGAAACGGGCGTTGAACTCGATGACTTTGATGCCCTGCGGGGTCTTCATGAGACCGCCGTACAGGACGCCGGACAGCGGGCAGCCTTCGGCCGCCATCGCTTCCGCCGCCTTGCACATGATTTCCCTGTACGCGAACTCACGGTCCTCCTCCGTGATGAAAGGAAGGCCCGTGTAAGCGCCCATTCCACCCGTGTTCGGGCCCTTGTCGCCGTCGAAAGCGCGCTTGTGGTCCTGAGAAAGCGGCATCGGATACACGCGGGAACCGTCCACGAAGCACAGGAAGGAGAATTCGGGGCCGGTGAGGAAATCTTCCACCACTACCCTGCCCTTGCCGAAAGCCTCGTCCAGCAGCATGCTGGCCAGGGCGGCCTTCGCCTCTTCCAGATCCTGGGCGATTACGACTCCCTTGCCGGCGGCGAGGCCGTCGTACTTGAGGACAGCCGGGAACGGACGGCCGGAGACGTAGGCCAGGGCCTCGTCATAATCCGAAAATGCCTGGTAAGAAGCCGTGGGAATGCCGTATTTCTCCATGAGCCGCTTGGCGAACTCTTTGGAGCTCTCGATGGCGGTGGCGGCCTTCGTATGGCCGAACACGGCCAGGCCCGCGGCGCGGAAGGCGTCCGTCAGGCCGGCCGCCAGCGCCGCTTCCGGTCCGACGACGGTCAGGTCCACCTGATTGTCCAGCGCGAAGTTCTTCAGGCCCTCGACATCGGTATCCTTCAAAGCCACATTGAACGCCTTGAGTCCGATGCCCGCGTTGCCGGGGGCGCAATAGATTTTGGAGACCTGCGGACTGCGGCTCAGCGCGTCGACGATGGCGTGCTCACGCCCGCCGCCGCCGATGACGAGGACGGTTTTCCCCAGACAGCTCTCCAGGCTGATTTCCTTGCCGTCGAGTGAGGTCGGTTTGGAAGGGAGCGGATAAACGAGGCCCATGATACTAATGTTTGAAATGTCTGACTCCGGTGAAGAGCATCGTAATGCCCAGCTCGTCCGCCTTGGCGATGGCGTCCGCGTCGCGGATGCTGCCGCCGGGCTGGACGATGACGGTCACGCCGTACTTCGCGGCCAGGGCGACCGTGTCGTCGAACGGCAGGAAGCCGTCGGAGGCGAGCACGAGACCCTCGGTGAAGCCGGCCGCCTTCGCCTCGTCCAGGGCGATGAGCGCGGAGCCCACGCGGTTCGTCTGACCGGCGCCGACGCCGATCGTATGATTGTCGCGGACCACGGCGATGGCGTTGGACTTCACGTGCTTGACGATCTTCCAGCCGAAGTTCGCATCGGCCATCTGGGCCTCAGTGGGCTTCACCTTCGTCACGCACATTTCCGGCGTCACCCGCTCGACCTGGGTGTCCAGCTGCTGGACCAGCAGGCCGCCGTTCACGCTCACATACTGCGGAACCGGCTTTCCGTCACGGGTCATGTCGACCTGCATCACGCGGAGATTCTTCTTGGTGGAAAGGATTTCCAGGGCTTCCGGCGTATAGGACGGGGCGATGACGATCTCCAGAAAGATGGGCTTCATGCCGCGGGCGACCTCGGCGGTGAGTTCGCGGTTCACGCCCACGATGCCGCCGTAGATACTCACCTTGTCAGCCTCATATGCGGCCTGCCAGGCTTCCTCGATGGTGGAGCCCACCGCGGCGCCGCACGGATTCATGTGCTTGAGGGCCACGCAGAAGGGTTCTTCGAAGTCCCGCAGCACGTTCAGGGCGGCATTGGCGTCCTGGATGTTGTTGTAGGAGAGTTCCTTGCCCTGGATCTGCTTCGCAAAGGCCAGGGAGAACGGAGCCGGTTCCAGTGCTGCATAGAAGTTCGCGCTCTGGTGCGGGTTCTCGCCGTAGCGGAGCGGCTGCTTGATGTCGTACTCCAGGAAAAGCTTCTCGGGAAGGCCGGCCTGCTTGCGCATGTAAGTGGCGATGCAGGCGTCGTACTCCGCCGTGTGGGTATAGGCCTTGGCGGAGAGTTTCAGACGGGTTTCCGCGCTCGTGCAGCCGTTTTCGCGGAGTTCCGCAAGGACGGTCCCGTAGTCGGCGGGGTCGCACACGATGGTGACGTCCCGCCAGTTCTTTGCGGCGCTGCGCACCATCGAAGGACCGCCGATGTCGATGTTCTCGATGGCGTCCTCGAGGGTGACGCCCTCCTTGGCGATGGTCTGCCGGAACGGATACAGGTTCACGCAAACGAGTTCGATGGTCTCGATGCCGTTCTCTTTCAGCGTTTCCATATGGGCCGGAACGTCACGGCGGGCCAGGATGCCGCCGTGCACCTTCGGATGCAGCGTCTTCACGCGGCCGTCGCAAATCTCCGGAAAGCCGGTGACTTCGCTGATGCCGATGGTTTTGACGCCTTTGCTTTCCAGCAGTTTCTGTGTGCCGCCGGTGGCGATGATCTCCCAACCGAGGTTCACAAGGCCCTGGACGAACTCCACGAGGCCGGTCTTGTCACTTACACTAACTAACGCTCTCATGATTTGATCAATTTCGCAATGGTTTCCACATATAAGGCATGTTCGATTTTCTGACCGATGCGGTGCACCTCGGCCGGATCGTTCCCGTCATAGTCGAACGCCCGCTGGGCGATGATTTTTCCGCCGTCCAGATCGGCGTTCACCCAGTGGATGGTGATGCCGTACACTTTGACGCCGTATGCGACGGCATCCTCGACGGCATGGGCTCCCTTGAAGGAAGGAAGCAGAGACGGATGGATGTTGATGATACGGCCCTCGTAGGCACCCAGGAGCACGTCTCCGACAATGCGCATGTAGCCCGCCAGACATACCAGGTCTATATTCTTGGCGTCCAGGACTTTCACGATCTCCGTCTCGAAGGCCGCCTTGGACGGAAAGCTCCGGGGCGAAAAAACGAAGGTGTCGACCCCGAACCGGGCCGCCTTTTCGATGACCGCGGCGCCGGGCTTGTCACACACCATCACGGCCACTTCGGCGTCCAGGCGCCCTTCGGCGCAGGCCCGGGCGATGGCCTCGAAGTTCGAGCCCGTTCCACTGGCGAATACCGCTAACTGCTTTTTCATTTCAGGATGATATTTACCCCCGGCTTGTCCGTCACCTTGCCGATGACGGAGGCCTTCTCCCCGCAGGATTCAAGGATGGCGATGGCCTTGTCGGCCTCGGAGGCGTCCAGGACGGCGATCATGCCGACGCCCATGTTGAAGATGTTGAACATTTCGCGATGCGGGACCTTCCCCCATTTCTCGAGCATCCTGAAGACCGGAAGAATCTCCCAGCTTCCCTCCCGGATTTCGAGGCCCTGGCCTTCGTGCAGAACGCGCGGGATGTTCTCGTCGAAGCCGCCGCCCGTGATGTGGCAGATGCCATGGACGTCGCAGTTGCGGATTACCTCCAGCATCTGCTTCACATAGATCTTCGTCGGGGTGAGCAGCACCTCGCCGAGCGTCCGCCAGCCGAATTCCTCGATGGCGTCCTTGTAAGAAAGGCCTGCGTCGGCCACAATCTTCCGCACAAGGCTGAATCCGTTGGAGTGCACGCCGCTGGAGGCCACGCCCACCAGCACGTCACCCACCTTGACCTTGGAGCCGTCGATCAGCCTGGACTTCTCCACGACGCCCGTGGTGTAGCCGGCGATGTCATACTCGCCGTCTTCGTACATGCCCGGCATTTCGGCCGTCTCGCCGCCCACGAGGGCGCAGCCCGCCTGGCGGCATCCTTCCGCCACGCCGGCGACGATGGCCTCCACCTTGGCGGGGATATTGTGTCCCAGCGCGACATAGTCCAGGAAAATGAGCGGTTCGGCCCCCTGGGCGAGAACGTCGTTGACGCACATCGCCACGGCGTCGATGCCGATGGTGTCGTGCTTGTCCATCGCGAATGCGATCTTAAGTTTCGTGCCTACGCCGTCGGTGCCGCTCACCAGGACGGGCTCCTTGACATTCAAGGCGGATAGGTCGAACATGCCTCCGAAGGAGCCGATGTTTCCCATAGAACCGACGCGCTGCGTGGATGCGACGTGCTGCTTGATCCTGCGGACCACTTCATACCCCGCCTCAAGGTTCACGCCGGCGTTTTCATAAGTCTTGGCCATATTGCTAGTCGTTGATTTCTTCGTCATACAAAAGCGTGGGATACTCGCCCGTGAAGCAGGCCTGGCAAGGGTCGGCGCAGCCGAAGGCGGACGCGCGCGTGGACTCCGGGCTCAGGTAGCCCAGGGAGTCGGCGCCGATGGCCTGGCGCGCTTCCTCCAGCGTGCGGTGCGAGCACAGGAGTTCTTCCGGCGTGGAGGTGTCCACACCGTAGTGGCAGGTAAACCGCATCATCGGACTGGCGATGCGCACGTGGACCTCCTTGGCTCCCGCTTCGCGCAGCAGACGGACGATCTTGAGGCAGGTCGTTCCGCGGACGATAGAGTCGTCCACCAGGATGATGCGCTTGCCCTTCACGATGCTGTACACCGGCGAAAGCTTCATCTTCACACCCAACTCGCGCATCGACTGGACCGGCTCGATGAAGGTGCGGCCCACGTACTTGTGCTTGATCAGGCCCATCTCGTAGGGAAGTCCGCTTTCCTCGGCATAACCCATCGCCGCGCTCAGGCTGGATTCGGGTACGCCCACGACGATATCGGCATCCACCGGGTTCTCACGGCACAAGCGGCGTCCGGCCTCCTTGCGGTAGGCGTGGACATTGCAGCCGTCGATGTCGCTGTCCGGACGGGCGAAATAAATGTATTCCATGCCGCACATCCGATGCTTGCAGTACTTCGAGAACAAAGTGCTGCGGATGCCGTGACGGTCCATCGAGACGATCTCGCCCGGACGCACGTCGCGGATGAATTCGGCGCCCATGATGCCGAAGGCGCAGGACTCGCTGCTCACCACATATCCGTCGCCGATGCGGCCGATGCACAAAGGCTTGATGCCGTATTTGTCCCGGGCGGCATAGATGCGGTTTTTGGTCATGATCACGAAGGTATAGCCGCCCTCCATCATGTTGAGCGCCTTCACGATGTTCACGATGCGGTCTTCGTTCGCGCTCTTCTTGATCAAGTGTGCGAGAAGCTCCGCGTCCGTGTCGGTCTGGAAGATGGTGCCCCGTTTTTCCAGATACTGGGCGATCTGCCTGGAATTCACGAGGTTGCCGTCGCTCGCCACGCAGAAGTCGCCGGAATGATGGCGGAAGAAGAAAGGTCCCACGTTGTCCAGGCCGCCCCGGGAGGCGTTCGCATATTTGACGCAGCCGATGCCGAGGCTTCCCTTCAGCTTGCCCACCTGGCCGTTGTTGAAGATTTCGTTCAGCAGCCCCAGGCCGCGGTAGCGGTGGGATTCGCCCTTCTCATCGAAAGTGGCGATGCCGCCGCCTTCCTGGCCGCGGTGCTGCAGGTTGTGAAGACCGTAGTAAAGATAGGTCGAGGCGTCCGGGACGCCGTATACAGCAAGTACGCCCATGTCTATTCCGTGTCAAAGACGTTTTTCAATTTTTCCAGCACGATGCTGTAGGAGGCGACCACGTCGCCGAGGTCCAGGCGGAAGCGGTCCTTGTCCAGCCGCTCCCCCGTCTCCTCGTCCCACATCCGGCAGGTGTCGGGGCTGAGCTCGTCGGAGATGATGATGGCGCCGGTGTCGGCCGCCCGTCCGAACTCGAACTTGGCGTCGACCAGTTCGATGCCCGCCTTGTGCAGGAGATCCGTCAGGAGCTTGCCGGAACGGCGGACGATGTCGTACATCTCGTCCAGTTCCGGATAGGTGGCCAGGTGCAGCGCCACAGCCTGGTCGCGGTTGATGAGCGGATCGCCCAGTTCGTCGTTGTTATAGCAGAGGTCCAGGATGGTGTTCTCCGGCTTGTAGCCGTCCTCCACCCCGAGCTTCGTGGCGAGACCGCCGGCGATCCGGTTGTGGAAGACGACCTCCAGCGGAATGATCTCGATCATCCGGCACAGTTGCTCGCGCTCGTCCGGAAGGGTCCGCAGGAAGTGGGTGTCCACCCCGTTTTCATTGAGATACCCCAGAAGGAGGGCGGAAATCTGGCTTGTCAATGCCCCCTTGCCGGTAAGCCGGGCGCGCTTGACGCCGTGAAAGGCGGTCGTCACGTCCTTGTAGCGGAAAATGACCTGGCAGGGGTCGTCGGTGGAGAAGACCTGCTTCTCGTTGCCGTTGAATATGAGTTTGTCCTTGACCATTTATCGTTGTTTTCTGAAGTAAGCGACTGCGTTTTCGAAGATGGGCTGTCGGCAGTTTCCGTCGATGTTCCTGAAGAGGTTCTCCTCATAGCGCTCGCTGTGGCCCATCTTGCCCAGGATATGACCGTCGGGGCTGACAATGCCCTCGATGTCATAATGGGAGCCGTTGGGATTGTCCACGTAACGGAAGGCCACCTGGCCGCGGGCGAAGAGTTCGCGGGCCAATTCCGGCTCCACGACGAATTTGCCCTCGCCGTGGCTGAATGCGATGCTGTGTTCTTCGTCAATTTGGAAACCGGACAGCCAGGGAGAATTCACCGAGGCGACCCGGGTCGTGGCCATCAGGGAAACGTGGCGGTTGATGTCATTGCGGAAAAGCGTCGGGGAATCCGGGGTCACGCAGCCCAGTTTTCCGTACGGAAGCAGACCGCTCTTGACCAGGGCCTGGAAGCCGTTGCAGATGCCCAGGATCAGCCCGCCACGCTCCAGCAGGGCGGTGATGGCCGCTCCGACCTTGGCATTGTTGATGACATCGGCGATGAACTTCCCGCTGCCGTCCGGCTCGTCACCGGAGGAGAATCCGCCGCAGAATGCGATGATGTGGCTCTCGGAGATCCGCTGCGCGAGCGCGTCGATGGACCCGAGCACATCCTCCGGCGTCAGGTTCCGGAACACGAAGGGGCGGACTTCGGCGCCCGCCTTGCGGAAGGCCTTGGCGGTATCGTAATCACAGTTGGAGCCCGGGAAAACCGGCAGGCAGACCACGGGGCGCCCGACCGGAGCGCCGGGATAGACGAGGTTGGCCGGATCGAAAGGTACGCTTTCCACTTCGGGGACAGGCTCGTCGAAAGCCGGTTTCACCCGCGGCGGATAGAGCTTGAAATAGCGGCCCTCATAGGCCTTCTCAAGATCAGGAAGAGCCAGGAAAGCAAAACTTTCTTTCGGTGCGGACGCAAAATTGATCCGGAGTCCGCCAAGCACCATGAAAGGAGGCGGTGTAAGGAGAACCTGGCCAACCGTATGGGTGGTGCCCAGCCGGACGAGGTTCGGATGCTCCAGCTCTTTGTCGGACTGGAAAACAATGGACCCGTAGCCCAACGAGAAAAGTTCCTCCTCGGGACAGATGACTTCCACGCCCATGCCGTTGCCCAAGCACATTTTCACCAACGCTTCGGCGACGCCGCCATAGGAAAGGGACCAGGCGGCCTGCACGTCTCCGGCCTCGGCGCGGTCGTGGAACCAGGACCAGTTTTCCTTCAGCTGGTCCGTATCGGGCATATAGTTCGCGTGCGGCGTATGCTTCAGCAGATAAATGCTGCTTTTGAGGGTGGGTTTGAACTCCGGCGAAATCACTTTCCGTGCGTCGACCGTGGTGATACCGAAGGCGACGAGGGTCGGAGGCACATGGATATGCTCGAACGTACCGCTCATCGAATCCTTTCCGCCGATGGAAGGGAGACCGAGTTCAGCCTGCATCTTCAGGGCGCCCAGCAGGGCGGCGAGAGGCTTGCCCCACGTATGGGGGTCGGACGTCATCCGCTCGAAGTATTCCTGATAGGAGAAGCGCATGCCGCTGTAATCGCCTCCGGCGCAGACCACTTTCGTACAGGCTTCGACAACGGCGTAGGCCGCGGCGTGATACGGGCTCCAGAGGGCGAGATCCGGATTGAAACCGAAAGCCATCACGCTGGCCGTATCCGTATAACCGTCCGGAGGAAGCTTCTGGACCGACACCTGCGTCTCCGTCATCTGGCGCCTTCCGCCATACGGCATCAGCACGGTGGAACGGCCGATGGTGGAGTCGAACATCTCCACGAGCCCTTTCTGGGAGGCGACGTTGGGGGACGCCATCATCGAAAGAATCCTTTCATTCAAAGTGGCGCCTTCGTAAGATCTCTTGAACGGATTCTTATTATCCACCGACAGGATTTCCGCCTTCGCATAGTGCTTCGCGCCGGCGCTGTCAATGAATTCCCGGGTGATGTCGCAGACCTTGGCGTCTCCGTAGAACATCCGCATGCGGCCGGTATAGGTGACATTGGCCACATGGGTGACCTCGATGTTGTCCACGGCGCAGAGTTCCATCATGCGGTCCTTGTCGGCCGCTTCCACGACCACGGCCATCCGCTCCTGGGACTCGCTGATCGCGAGTTCCGTCGCGTTCAGACCGGCGTATTTCGCGGGCACGCGGTCCAGCCAGATGTCCAGGCCGTCGGCCAGTTCGCCGATGGCGACGCTCACGCCGCCGGCGCCGAAGTCGTTCGATTTCTTGATGAGCTTCGTCACTTCCGGACGGCGGAAAAGGCGCTGCAGCTGGCGTTCCTCGGGCGCGTTACCCTTCTGGACTTCGCTGCCGCAGGTCTCGAGGGAAGCCTCTGTGTGCTCCTTGGAGGAACCGGTGGCGCCGCCGATGCCGTCACGGCCGGTGCGGCCGCCGAGCAGGAGGATCACGTCGCCGGGAGCGGGGCTCTCGCGCCGCACGGCGGAGGCGCGGACAGCGCCCACGACGGCGCCGATTTCCATGCGCTTGGCGGTATAGCCTTCCGAATAGATCTCGCGCACGTGCGTGGTGGCGAGGCCGATTTGGTTACCGTAGCTGGAATAGCCGGCGGCGGCCTTTTTCGAAATCATCCGCTGGGGCAGTTTGCCCGGGATGGTTTCGGCCACGGAGGCGTTCACATCGCCGGCGCCGGTGACACGCATGGCCTGGTACACGTAGGCGCGGCCGGAAAGCGGGTCGCGGATGGCACCGCCCAGGCAGGTCGCCGCGCCGCCGAAAGGCTCGATTTCGGTCGGATGGTTATGGGTCTCGTTCTTGAACTGGAGAAGCCACTTTTCGGGCTTGCCGTCCACGTCCACGTTCACGAAAATGCTGCAGGCGTTGTTCTCCTCACTGACCTCCAGGTCGTCCAGCCTGCCCTGCTTGCGGAGCCAGCGGGCGCCGATGGTCGCGAGCTCCATCAGACAGCGGGGCCTGTTCCCGCGGCCGAGGTCCGCGCGCATCTTTTCAAAGAGGTCCAGGGAGGATTCCAGTTCGGCCTTCATGAAGGACTCGTCCACCGTGATTTCCTCCAGCACCGAGGTGAAGGTGGTGTGGCGGCAGTGGTCGCTCCAATAGGTGTCCAGGATGCGGAGCTCCGTCTCGGAAGGGTTCCGTCCCTCGGACTTGAAATACTTCACCACCTCCCCGAGGTCGTCGGCGTTCATCGCCAGGCCGTGCCCCTTGCAGAACGCGGCGTACTGCTCCGGAGCCAGGTCAATGAATCCCGTCAGGTCCTCGAGCGGCTTCACGGAAGCCTTCTCGCCGAGGGCCAGGACGGAGAGATCCTTCTCGCGGCACTCCACGGGATTGATGAAATAATGCCGGATCTTCGCGAGCGTCTCTTCGGAGACGGTGTCCTCGAACACCACGAGACGGGAACTCTTGATCTCGATGTCCGCCCCCGGGTCGATCAGGTGGACGCAGTCCACCGCGGACGAGGCCCGCTGGTCGAACTGGCCGGGAATGTATTCCACGGCGATGTATTTCTTTCCTTCCAGCGGGAGGCTGTCGGTGACGGTGTCCGTCACCACTTCGCCGAACACGCTGTAACGGCTTTTCTCCAACAGGTCGTCGGAGAAACCGAAGAGGTCGTACACGTTGATGAGCCTGAGGGAGCCCAGGCCCAGGGACAGGTTCTCGTTGAACTCCGCCAGGAGACTGGCGGCTTCCACGCGGAACTGCTCCTTCTTTTCTACAAAAATGCGCCTGCTCGTCATGGTTATAAAATTAGATGCCCACCGGCGCGGTGTGGCGGGGGTGGGCACTGTATTCAGATGACCGTATGGAGTACCTTGTCGCTCTGCTGCTGACGGAAATCCTCCAGTTTTTTCCGGAGGGCGTGGTCCTGGAGAGCCAGGATGGCCACGGCGTAGAGAGCGGCGTTCTTCGCCCCGTCGATGGCCATCGTCGCGACGGGGATGCCGGAAGGCATCTGGACGATGGACAGGAGGGAGTCCAGGCCGTTGAGAGCCTTGGACTTCACCGGGACGCCGATGACCGGGAGGGTGGTCAGGGCGGCGATCACGCCCGGAAGATGGGCGGCCCCTCCGGCGCCGGCGATGATGATGTCAAACCCGTTGTCCCGGGCGGCGCGGACGTAGTCGGCCAGGGGACCGGGATTGCGGTGCGCGCTGAGGA
>JAEEGI010002823.1_pt1 | contig 42058 bp, 46 predicted proteins | sample 8958751 | NCBI WGS metagenome assembly JAEEGI01 (sample SAMN16246545, study PRJNA631951) | gut metagenome | biome: gut microbiome; feature: rumen; material: KS-attached | host: Bos | place: Iran: Karaj | collected 2018-10 | reverse complement strand
GACCCGTTTACGGGTGAGCCGGAGAAATAAGGCATAAAAAGAGCCCCCGAGTAGGGGGCTGCCAGTAATAAGAGTGTGATTGTCGGGCCGTTTCGGTGCCCCCTTAAGGGGGCGACCACAGGAGTTAGGCCCTTATAGGGCCTGAGCAAACCACCCGTTCAACGGGTGGTTTTGATTATTCTTCAAGAGCACTTTTGATAAAATCTTTCCATCTGCGGAATTCTTCGGGGGTCATTTCCAAAGCGAACTGCCAGCCATTATCTAACTGACAGAAAACCACATGGCTGGAAGGCGTTTTCTTTTCCCCGTTTCCGCCCAGTATGGCGCCGACAGCACCCCAAAGCGGACCGCCGACAAGGTATCCGGCCAGTCCCCAGGTTAAGCTGTAGCTGGAAGACTGAACCTTTTCTGAAGTTATTACTTCATAATGCGTGATATGTTCGTAAATATTGATTCTTTCAAAGTCTGATGCTTCCGGATGTTTTAAGTCATCAAACTTTATTTCAAAATCAACATCACAAAAACTTGTGGAAACACCAACCACATCAATATCCGGATCACTAATTCCGCCTAAATACTTAGCCATGGTATCCTTTCCGCCTCCCGCCAGGGAGGCTTTTTTATTTTCCTAAAAGTTTGGGAAACCATAACAACGGGCGATTATTATATTTATTCATCTGTTTGAGTATTGTATTTTATCGAAGTATCCATGCACAATTTCCATGCTTTAAATTCATCTTTATCCAAATGCACGGCAAACTGCCAGCCGTTATCCAGTTCGCAAAAGACGATATGGTTTTCAGTTTCTTTGCTGCTTCCGCCCAGTATGGCGCCGACAATACCCCAAAGCGGACCGCCGGCAAGATACCCGGTCAATCCCCAGGTTAGACTGTAATCAGAAGAACGATTCTTTTCAGAAGTGACTTCTTCATAGCGGATGATATGATCACTGATGCTCATAGTTTGCGAACCGAAAGATTCGCCGTTATAATCATAAAATTTTAATTCAAAATCAATGGAAAGAAAACTCTTGGAAAAATCAACCACATCAATATCCGGATTGCTAATTCCGCCTAAGTATTTAGCCATGGTATCCTTTCCGCCTCCCGACCGGGAGGCTTTTTAAATTCCCAAACGTTTGGGAATTACTTACATTATTGTTTTGTTGAAATCAACAAAACGATATTCTTTTAAACCAGTGACAATTTGTCACGCTTTCAGTTGCCACATTTTGTAGTAGAACGGTTTCGTACTGTAACCAGTTCCCTGGAGACAACCTGTCCCCGGGAAGAGTAAATCTGCTCAGTAAGTAATTACGCGATAAATCAGAATCGGAATAACGGTGTAAAACGGCTGAGAATACACTTGCCTTATCGCATTAGTAAACGCATCAATTGCACTTTCGAAAGAATCTGCAGACGGCGGATCTGCAGGCTGAGATGCAGAATCTAAAATTCCTAAAATGTACCATGAGCCGGGCATTTGCACACCGTAGGTACGGGTTATATCCGCTGGCTTCAGGCAGAGACTTGAGTCCTGCAGCACACCTTTAATGGTATGGCCATTAAAATTTGCAGTCAGATCAATTGCGTCATCCATTTGTTTTACAAGGTCTTCGATTAATCTAAAGAAATCATTGGTGTTTTTGTCGCTGGGAATTTTTAGCAGTTTTTTATTCTTTACAATGAGTGGAGTAACTGCTTTTATCGATCGGATATCCCGGATATTAACCGTTGCATTTAAAACTACCAGCTGACCGACGGCATGTTCTGGCAATTCAACCAGTGGAGCAATAGAAAGGTCATTCAGCAAATCAAGGATTTGGCTGTGATACGGATCATAGTTTTCGGCCGCCTTTTCCTGGCTCTTTAAAGAATTGTTGAAGCCGCCAGACACAACAGCGGGAACACCGCCGTTTACAGAAACAGAAGAACCCTCAGAAGTACCAATTGTTTTGGTTACGCTTCTCAGGGTTCCGCTACGAATTTGCGATATAAGGGAATCTACACGGCTCTTGTCAATATACAGGAAATCAATCAGTTGGCTTTCAGAAAGCTCAGGTCGGGTTTGCTCTTTTTTCCCCATTTGTTTACCTCCTCGGCTATTTTTGCACAACGGGAGGCATGATTGTCGCGTTGCCTTTTCAGTTCTTCAAGATCAATTTTCACAGGCTCTTTTTTTGCTGACATGATCAGCACCTCCTTTCTTGGTATTGAAATTATATCATTATTTCTGAGAAGCTACAATATTTAATTTTTAATTGAGAATTAATTTTAAAGCAGTCACTCCTTTTCCCGTCTCAGGACGGCTTTTTTATATTCCCAAACGTTTGGGAATATGTTATGAACCCGTGACAACCTGTCACGTTTTGAACTGGTAACAAGCTGTAACTGGTTCCCGGGGAAACCTGTCCCCGGGAAGGTAGTCAGGGTACAGATTGTACCCTGGCTGAATTATCTCTTTAACTTGCCGGTAACTTGCCAGGCTGACAATGCGTCCGGTCACTTTAGTGACCGGAGAATTTTCTGCAGTCCAGTCATAGCGCGGCTTTTGAGCCTGCTCTCTGTTATAAATATAGACAGTCTATTTGTTTGTCTCTTTGTAACTTAACTTGCCAGCATTCTATTGTTAGTTCGAGAGAGCTGCCACTGCGTCGAGCCGCAAAAACCGAACATAAAACCGAACGGTTCCAGCCACGGTAGTAGAGCCATTTGCGGGCAATCAACAGGGGATACCGTTCCGACCGCACACCCTTATCCAGCGTCTGCTTTCTGTATCTTTTCTGTATCTTTCCGGAACTGATCCATTTGGGTAAAGCTTTTGACGGCGGCTGCGGCTGCTGTCTGGCCGGCAGGATTAAGCTGGCGGAAGTCAGAAATAAGAATCTTTTCTGATGAAGAGAGAATAGAATCTGGTGGCACATAATCCCAGCCACACAGTTCAGCAGGAGTGGTATGCAATGCCTTGGCCAAAGGTTCTAAAATAGTTATAGACATATTTTCAATTTCGTTAGATTCGTACCGGTAGATAGTAGCGCGGTTTTTACCGATTGTTTCCGCAAGCTCATCTACAGATAAACCTAACATCTTTCTGCGATCTCTAATTCTTTCGCCAATGCTATTAATCATTTTTGCTCACCTCTTGTAAGAACACTATAACACGATTATCTCAATTTTGCAACAAAAAAAGGAAAACGAAAGAAAAAAGTTTCTAATTTGCGAAAAAATGCATGACATTATCAAAAATGAGACTATAATAAAAATAGAAAGTCGCAAAAAAGGGACACAAGAAAGGGGGTCTATAAATTGGTTAACGTCTTAAAATTGAAGGGGAAAATGGTCGAAAAGAAAATCAACGCCGAAGAGTTAGCAAAGAGAATAGGCATGGATAGGGCCACTTTCTACCGGAGATTATCGAAAAGCGACGACTTTACGATAAAAGAAGTTGACTCTATTGTAAGGGAACTTTGTTTGACAATGGACGAAACTATTGCGATTTTTTTTGCAGGTTTTGTCGCATAAAAGCGATACTGAGGCCGGAAAGGCAGGGAAACAAAATGCTGAATCAGGAAAACACAGAGAAATGCCGGCGGATATTAAACCGCTACGGGTACCGGCCCCAGATGCTGATGGTCATTGAGGAATGCAGCGAGCTGCAGAAGGCCACCTGCAAGATGCTCCGGAACGGAACCACGGCCACGGCGCCTTCCGATAATTTTAAAGAGGAGATTGTGGACGTGATCGTGGTGGTGACCCAGGCGGTTTTGATGGCGAACCTGAGTATCGGGGAGATAAACGCCATGGCGCAGGAAAAGCTGGACAGGGTATTGCAAAGAAGATAAGCCACAAGAAAGGCGGGTAAGGAAATTGAAACAAAAAACTTAGAAGCATTGGAAGAGTTAAGAAAATTAGGCGAACGGTATTCTAAAGAGCTTGGCATCATTGGCAGGGAAGAAATCGCCCGGGCCGTTAGTGATAATCAGAAGCCACTCACACCGTTAGCAAAAAAAATAATGGAAGACATAAAAAATAGTCAAGGGATCACATATGTAGAGGCATATGCTGCCCTTGACATGGTAGCTAAGCGGTTAAAGCTTGAATCTCAATTTATACAGATTCGATGGCCAGAGATATAAGCTCATATTCAGCGTCTTTGTCAAGTTGCAGGAATTCAATACCACAATGAATTTTTCCCAAAAAACGCGGATTGAAAATAAAAGGCTGGCCTTCATCGATTTCAAGATTAAGATACTTGTCTTGAAGAAGAATTGAAAATAAAACAGCAGGATTTTCAAAAAGATAACTAATGGAAGACTCTTTGCTGGAAAACTGTCGTAAATAAAAGTCTTGGACAAGATGGTAGTCAATGGGCCGGTTTACCTGATCAGAAGAAACAGTAATCTCTCCCGTTTCGGATTTTCGATGTGTGAACGTAAAAGGACGGCCATTCTCGTACTTGTGGAAATAATCACCGGCAACAGGTTGACCATCTAAGGAAATAACAAGTTGCGGTTGAAACTCAGGCTGTGTATTTGAACTCTGTTCAAAAGCAAGCCGTTTCAGCAAAGCATCTAAGCTTTGCAACTGATGAAGTTTCAATTTCATGAACACCACTTCCTTCAAATTTATTCCGGTGGGGGCCGGTACATAAATTATAGCACGGAGGGAGCAAAAACGGAAAGGAGGCAATTAACGATGCCAAGGAAAGTACCAACGGCGGTAGCGGCCAGAATATTAGGGAAAAGTGAAAACTTTATCCGGTTCGGGCTCCAGCAGGGACGGTTGCCATTCGGCAGCGCGGTAAAGACAGCCAAGGACCGGTGGAGCTATCACATGATGACAAAATCAAGATTGGTCGTGGCGTGAACAGTCTTACGACATTTACCAGCACAGACTCCGAAGACATGAAAAAGATCATCATCGTTGAAAGTATGAACTTAATTGAAGAAGACATTTACACTACATACAAAGATTATTATGTAGGGAAATATAAAAACCATTATGATAACCAGTGTCTCTTTATGAGTTCTGTAAATACGTATTTCCGCGAATTACAGAGAGAAGAAATTTTGGATCCGGAATTTGACAATCGGAGTTTTGTTGATGTTGAGAAGCAGCGCGATGCATGGCTGGCCATCGGTAAACAGGAAGCCAGCGACTGGAGCATTGAAAAGGTGAAACGGATGACATTCAAATCGAATGTGTTCCTTGCAGGTGATATCAAGATTTTGGATGCAATGGAAGATTTGCGCTTTACCATCAATATGGAATAGGAGGGTGAAAAATGCCGGATAATATTACTAATAAAATCATACGCGGTACAAATGGCAGGTTATGGATTAACGGGAACCGTTACGCGAACGTTAAAAAGTATGAAGGCTGCGCATTAAAGCCCAGCGAAATGGATGGGCGGCTGTAGCGGCCTGTCTGGTGGTAGCATTGGTCGCAAAATAGCAAAGGCACCCTTCGGGGTGCCCCTATTTTTTTGCTATAATTTTTTATTCTTTTTAGTACGTGGCTACCACGTGGCCGCCATTTTTTGTTTTATTTTTTCAACAAACTTTTCGCGAATACGCACGGCTACTATGCTTGTGGATACACCCACTTTACAAATTATTGGTTTTAGTTTACTATATATAAACGCAGGAGGAATATTTTGTGAAAAAAATAAAGAAAACAAATGCTGCCCGTATCCTGGATGATTTAAAGATTCAGTACGAATTAAAAACATATCCTGTAGATGAAGAACATCTGGACGCCGTTCATGTGGCAAAGGAAGTTGGCATGCCGCCGGAACAGGTGTTTAAAACGCTGTGTGTACGCGGCGACAAAACAGGCGTACTGTTTGCTGTAATTCCGGGAAACGGGGAACTGGACTTAAAAGCACTTGCCAGAGCCAGCGGGAACAAGAGCTGCGAAATGGTCCATCTGAAAGAAGTTTTGCCCCTGACCGGCTATATCCGGGGCGGCTGTTCTCCTCTGGGAGCAAAGAAAGAATATCCGGTCTTTATGGATGAAACCTGCCGGCTGTTTGACCGAATTGCTATCAGCGCAGGTATGCGCGGTATGCAGATTCTGGCCGGCCCCGAAGATCTGGTCAGGGCGACCCGTGCCACAGTAGTTTTGCTGACAATGTAAAGGAGAAGAAAAAATGTTATTTGTGAGTACAAGAGGGCAGACTGGAAAGGTTTCTGCTGCCCACGCAATTAAAGAAGGCCTGGCCGGCGACGGCGGATTATTTGTGCCTCAGTCTTTTCCGTACTTTTCCCTGGAAACGATTCTGGGTATGCATGCATTGCCCTACGAACAGTTCGCCGCCAAAATACTGAGTTATTTTCTTACGGACTACACGGCAGACGAGTTGACAGAATGCGCTGCGGCAGCCTATGCTGCCGGGAAGTTCGGGCCTGATCCCGCACCGCTCCGTAAGGTTGGGGAACGCACGGATGTACTGGAATTATGGCATGGTCCCACCATGGCATTTAAGGATATTGCATTACAGATTCTGCCGCATCTTATGACAAAAGCCCAGGAAAAAACCGGCTCCGACACAAGAATCGTCATCCTGGCCGCTACGTCCGGAGATACCGGAAAAGCTGCGTTAGAAGGTTTTGAAGATGTACCGGGCACGGAAATCATTGTCTTTTATCCGGAAAACGGCGTAAGTCCTGTACAGAAATTACAGATGGTGACACAGCCGGGAAAAAACACGAAAGTGTTCGGTATCCGCGGCAACTTTGATGATGCGCAGCGGGGCGTAAAAGATATTTTCAGTGATGAGTCGCTGGAAAATGAACTGAAAGACTGCGGCTGGGTATTTTCTTCGGCGAACTCCATCAACTGGGGAAGACTGGCTCCGCAGATTACCTATTATTTTAAAGCGTATGCGGACGCAGTTGCCAGTGAACGCATTAAACCGGGTGAACGAATTATTTTTGCTGTTCCCACCGGGAACTTCGGCGATATTCTGGCAGGCTATTACGCAAAAAAAATGGGATTGCCGGTAAAACAGTTTATCTGTGCATCTAACTCGAATAATGTGCTTACGGATTTTGTCAACACCGGCGTTTATGATAAGAACCGCGTACTGAATAAAACCGTTTCGCCTTCTATGGATATTTTGGTTTCCAGTAATTTGGAACGCCTGTTATTTGATTTGACGGAAAACGATGCTGCGCAGGTTGCAGCCTGGATGAAGCAGTTAAATACCGTTGGGAAATACCAGGTTTCCAAAGATGTGGCGGAGCAGGTGCGTGAACTGTTTTTTGCTGCCTGGATCGACGAACAGGAAACGGTTGACGCTATAGGGCGGGTCCACAATGATTTTGAGTATTTGGTTGACCCGCATACGGCTGTGGCCTGGCGGGCTGCTGAAAAATACCGCCTGCTGAGCGGAGATGACAGCTATATTGTTGTACTGTCTACTGCCAGTCCCTTTAAATTCTGCAAAACGGTTCTGGAAGGCATCGGCAAGTCGGCCGGACTAAATGAAAACGATCCGTTTGAAGCAGCGCACCGGCTTGCGGAAGAAACAGAAAGTATGGTGCCTGCGCAGGTTACTGCCCTTGAATCGATGCCCATCCTGCACAAAGACGTTATTGCAGCGGAAGAGATGGCACAGTACATTAAAAAGACGCTGGAAATCATAAAATAAAATATTTTGATATGTTATTAAAAAAGTCTTGCCTGATGGCAGCGACTGTGCTATAATACTTCAAGTGTTTCAATACACACGCAGTCGGATGGGTACTGTCCGCGCAAGCGGTGAGCCCGAATACAAAGAAGGCTGCGGAGGAAAAAACAGGAGGAAAAAAACATGAGCACAATTATTTCCATGAAACAGCTGCTGGAAGCCGGCGTACATTTCGGTCATCAGACCCGCCGCTGGAATCCCAAAATGGCGAAGTACATCTTCACCGAACGTAACGGTATCTACATCATTGATCTGCAGAAGACCGTTAAAAAAGTTGACGAAGCGTACAACTTCATTCGTGAGACTGCGCAGAACGGCGGCAACATTCTGTTCGTCGGCACCAAAAAGCAGGCGCAGGAAGCCATGCGTGAAGAAGCGATCCGTTGCAACCAGTACTATGTAAATGAACGCTGGCTGGGCGGCATGATGACCAACTTCAAAACCATTCAGAAGCGCGTAGCCCGTCTGCGTCAGCTGGAAAAGATGGAAGAAGACGGAACCTTCGACGTACTGCCGAAAAAAGAAGTGCTGGGTCTGCGTCATGAAATGGAAAAGCTGAACAAGAACCTGGGCGGTATCAAAGAGATGAAAAAACTGCCGGCAGCCCTGTTCGTAGTCGATCCCCGCAAAGAACACATTGCTGTACTGGAAGCCCGCAAGCTGAATATTCCTATCGTAGCAACGGTTGATACCAACTGCGATCCGGATGAAGTGGATTATGTAATTCCGGCAAACGATGACGCAATCCGCGCCGTACGTTTACTGGCCAGCAAGATGGCTGATGCTGTACTGGAAGGACGCCAGGGCCAGCAGACCGCTGAAGCTGCAGAAGCACCTGCTGAAGAAGCTGCTGCTGACGCAGAATAATTTTCAACTGGTTTTCGGTTCCGGGAACCTTTAGTGTAATGATTTCGAAGGGAACCCGTTGCGGTTCCCTTTATTTATAACCGGTAAATACTATATTGTTTTTAAATACAGGAGGATGAAACTATGGCACAGATTACTGCTGCAATTGTAAAAGAACTGCGTGAACGCACCGGCGCAGGTATGATGGACTGCAAAAAGGCACTGGTAGCTACGGAAGGCGATATGGAAAAAGCAATTGACTTCCTGCGTGAAAAGGGTCTTTCCCAGGCTGCTAAAAAGGCCGGTCGTGTTGCCGCAGAAGGCGCTGTAGTAGCATATGTTACCGAAGACGGCAAAACCGGCGCAATCGTAGAAGTTAACTGCGAAACCGACTTTGTAGGCAAAAATGAAAACTTCCAGGCTCTGGCAAAATCCATTGCTGAACTTATTGTAAAAACCAATCCGGCTGATGTTGATGCGCTGCTGGCTTCCGAAATGGACGGCAAGACCGTTAAAGATGTTGTTACCGAAGCCATTGCCAAGATCGGCGAAAACATTTCCGTTCGTCGTTTTGTCCGCTACGAAAGCGCAGAAGGCAAAGTGTACAGCTATATCCATGGCGGCGGCAAGATTGGTGTTCTTGTTGATATGAAAGGTGGCGACGCGGAACTGGGCAAGGATATTGCCATGCAGGTTGCCGCAGCCAATCCCCAGTTCTTAAACCGTAATGAAGTTCCCGATTCCGAACTGGAACATGAAAAAGATATTCTGACCGAACAGGCCCGCAACGAGGGTAAACCGGAAAACATTATTGCCAAGATGGTTATGGGACGCATCAATAAATACTACAAGGAAGTTTGCCTGGTAGACCAGGAATTTATCCGCGACGGCGACCTGACCATCAGCAAGCTGCTGAAATCCAAGAATGCGGATGTTGCCCGTTTTGCCCGCTTCCAGTTAGGCGAAGGCATTGAAAAGAAACAGGAAAACTTCGCAGATGAAGTTGCTGCTTTCATTAAAAAATAATCAGTTTATCATTAAAGACTGCAAATTTTTTGCAGTCTTTTTTTGTGACCGGCTGCAAAAAATTCAGGATGGGAAAAAGAGGAAAAACATAATCCAAAAATAATGTTAGCAAATTTTCACAATTTCTGAGGTATTTGTTGTGTTCTGCTATTTTTCTAAAACGCAAGATGTGGTATAATAATATGAAATTATCAGCAAGTATCATCTTTCCGAATTTAGTTCGTATATGACAAAAAAGGAAATAGGAGGGTGTCGGCGTGGCGAATGAATTGAAATACAAACGTATCGTATTAAAGTTAAGCGGGGAAGCACTTGCGGGAGAAAAGGGCTTCGGAATTGACCCGAATGTTGTAAACTCCATTGCAAGGCAAATCAAGGAAGTGTTGGACTACGGACTGGAAATCGCAGTAGTAAACGGCGGCGGCAATATCTGGCGCGGCCTGTCCGGTGCAAATAAAGGTATGGACCGTGCTACAGCAGATTATATGGGAATGCTCGCTACGGTAATCAATTCACTGGCGCTGCAGGATGCACTGGAGCAGATCGGCGTACCGACACGGGTGCAGACGGCCATTGAAATGCGTCAGATCGCGGAGCCGTATATTCGTCGCAGGGCCGTTCGTCATTTGGAAAAGGAACGGGTGGTTATTTTTGCGGCCGGTACCGGAAATCCTTACTTTTCTACGGATACAACAGCAGCGCTGCGGGCTGCTGAAATTGAAGCAGATGCCATCCTGATGGGAAAGAATGGGGTAGACGGTGTATACGATGCAGACCCCGCCACTCATCCGGAAGCCAAGAAGTTTGATTATCTTGATTATATTGATGTTATCAACAAACATTTAAGCGTGATGGATACAACGGCGATCAGCCTGTGTATGGATAATAAGATTCCGATTATAGTTTTTAATATCGAAAAACAGGGTAATATCCTGAAAGCCGCACTGGGAACAGTCACCGGCACAACGGTAGGAGGTAAATGATTATGGCGACAATTGAGGAACTTTTAACAAACAACGAAGAAAAAATGAAGAAAACAATTTCTTTTCTTCGGGAAGATTTGGCGGGTCTCCGGGCCGGAAGAGCAACTCCGGCACTGCTGAATAAAATTACGGTGGATTATTACGGAACTCCGACTCCGATTAATCAGGTTGCCAATATTGGCGTACCTGAACCCCGCATGATCGTAATCACTCCCTGGGAGAAGACCATGATCAAAGCCATATCCAAGGCAATTATGACATCGGATCTGGGACTGAATCCCAACACTGACGGCTCTGTCATTCGGTTAAATCTGCCTCAGCTGACAGAAGAACGCAGAAAAGAACTGGTAAAAACTGCCAATAAACGTACAGAAGAAGCTCGCGTAAGTATTCGCAATATGCGCCGCGATATTATTGAAGGCATCAAAAAGGCTGAAAAGGCGAAACAGATTACGGAAGACGATTCGAAAGACGGTCAGGACAAGGCGCAGAAGCTGACGGATAAAATGATGAAAGAAATCGACAAAGTAATCGAGGCAAAAGAAAAAGAAATTATGGAAGTGTAACCGATGCCGGATGTTGTAGCCCTGCCTCTGCATGAAGCAGAAAAACTGTTGTCGGCGTCTGGCTGGGATTATCAGGTTGTACGTATTTCTTCCGCTTACCGGCATGATACTATAGATAATTGCCTTATGGAAGAATATGTTGTCAGACAGCAGGAGCTGGCTGATCATAAAATACTTTTGAGTACTATTATGAAGAGGAGAAAGGAGGTGCTCGAGTATGGCTTACAAAATTGATACTGACGCTTGCGTAGGCTGCGGCACTTGTGCCAGCACTTGCCCCGTTGGCGCACCGAAAGAAGACGGTGAAGGCAAATACCAGATCACTGCCGACGAATGTGTAGAATGCGGCGCATGCGCAGCAAACTGCCCGGTTGGCGCTATTTCTCAGGAATAATTTCTTGAAAAAACTCCCCTTCTGTTCCGACAGGAGGGGAGGCACATTTTTCTTTACGTACAAGGATGTTATTTTATGTTTAATTCTTTGTTTTTAAAACCTGTCCGCTCCATGCCTGCCAAAGTCACCATGAATGTTGACGGTCTGGATATGGATAATATTCCCCGGCATATCGCAATTATCATGGACGGTAACGGACGCTGGGCCAAAGCCCGGGGAAAGATTCGTACACAGGGCCATAAAGTGGGTGCGGAGACGCTTAAAACGATTGTACGGGCTGCAGACACTTTGGGTATTAAGGCGATTACAGCGTATGCCTTTTCTACTGAAAACTGGAAACGTCCTGTAACGGAAGTTCATTTTATTATGGAACTGTTAAGCCGGTATCTTTCTTCTGAAATTGAAGAATTTAAGGAAAACAATGTTCAGGTGCGGTTCATGGGCTCAAGACAGGGACTTCCTGAGGTTGTAAAAAATAAGATGGACCATGCCATCGAAGAAACAAAAAATGATACCGGTATTATTTTAAATCTGGCAATTAATTACGGAGGACAGGCGGAAATCTTGCATGCGGTCAGATCCATTGCACAGCAGGTTGCGGATGGTTCCCTGAAGATTGAAGACATTGATGCTTCCGTATTTGAAAATAATTTATATTCCCAGGGGCTTCCGTCACCGGATTTATTGATCCGAACAGGCGGGGACCTGCGGGTCAGCAATTTTTTATTATGGCAGATTGCCTATTCGGAAATTTGGACGACCCAGGTTTTCTGGCCTGATTTTACCCCGGATATGCTGGTGGAAGCCATTAAAGTATATCAGAAACGGGAGCGCCGGTTTGGCGGGCTTGTCCAAAAATAACACAAAGGTTGGATTATTTTGTTAAAACGTATTTTGACGGCAATAGTCGGGATTCCGATTGCTGTTTTTCTGGTAACCAAGGGCGGATTGTTTTTTGCTGCCGCTGTTTTTATTTTGGCTGCGGCTGCCTGGAGAGAATATGCCAGGATGGCCGGATCCAAAGATGTTCATACGTATAAGCTTACGTCCTTGCTTCCGTCTATGCTGCTTGTTGCTGCAGCGGGAGCTGGCAAAACGGAATACTTTTTACCGGTTTTGACATTTGCGGTCTTAGGCATTTTGATTGAAGGGCTCTGGCGGCATTGCAACTGCGGCGAAACGAACTGGCCCCTGCACGTATCCAATTCGCTGATGGCCTTATTATATGTAGGGTTATTGTTTGCACATATTCCGCTCATGCGGGATTATTCCGCAAACAGTTTCCGGTTTTTGGGATTTGTTTTTTCCCAGGGCGAACTGGCTTTGTGGATGGTACTGTTAGGTACCTGGGCCAGCGATACCTTCGCATATTTTTTTGGCATGGCTCTGGGCAAACACCGGTTTTGTTCCGTGAGTCCCAAAAAATCCATGGAAGGCGCAGCGGCAGGCTTTGTCTTTTCTATTGGGGTAACCGCGGGAATTGCATATCACGGCTTACATACGGGTCTGGTTTCTGCGCTGATACTGGGATTGACAGTAGCGTTTTTTGCCCCGGTAGGAGATTTGATTGAATCCATACTGAAGCGTTCCTTCGAGATTAAGGATTCCGGTAATTTTTTCCCCGGCCACGGCGGCGTGTTAGACCGTTTCGACAGTCTGCTTTTTGCAGTGCCGGCCGTCTATTATGTAATGAAATTCATGGGGATTTAGGGAGACGAATGAATCAGTGTTTCCTTAGATTATCAGAATCGCTATATACGCTGTTTATGGCCCTGCTTTTGCAGGTGAATAATCAGCGAAACAGGAGTTCATAATGAAAAATATTTCTGTGCTTGGAAGTACAGGTTCCATTGGCCGGCAAACGCTGGAAGTAGCAGCTGCCAATCCGGAACAACTGAAGATTCGTGTTTTGGCGGCTCACCGGAATGTTGACCTGATGCTGCAGCAGATTGAACTGTATCATCCGGATCTGGCTGTATTGACAGATAAAAAAGCCGCTGACAAACTGCAGAAACAATATCATGGGAAAACCGAAATTTTAAGCGGACAGGAAGGTTTGCTTGCTGCCGCAACGTATGAAAAAGTTGATACCGTACTGGGCGCTATGGTTGGATATGCAGGATTGCGTCCGACACTGGCGGCCATTAATGCAGGTAAAGATATAGCCCTTGCGAATAAGGAGACCCTGGTAGCTGCCGGTCATATTGTAATGGAGGCGGTAAAGGAGAATCACGTGAACCTGCTGCCTGTAGACAGCGAACACAGTGCCATATTCCAATCCCTTCGCGGAGGATATCATCCGTGTCTGACATTTACAGAAACGGAAAACAGGTCCAGTGAAGTAAAAAAACTGATTTTAACCGCGTCCGGCGGACCGTTCCGGGGAAAAACAAAAGATGAACTGAAACAGGTTACGCTTGCGCAGTGCCTGAAGCATCCCAACTGGAGCATGGGGAAAAAGGTTACCATCGACAGTTCGACATTGGCCAATAAGGGTCTGGAGGTAATGGAAGCTCACTGGCTGTTCAATATGCCCTATGAAAAGATTGAAGTCGTGATCCATCCGCAGAGCATTGTCCATTCCCTGGTAGAGTTTAATGACGGCGCCGTGATTGCCCAGCTGGGCATTCCCGATATGAAGCTCCCGATTCAATACGCGCTTTCCTATCCGCAACGATATGATTGCAGCTTTGGCCAGCTTGATTTGATAAAATGCGGTACCCTGACCTTTGAAGCCCCCGACAGGGAAGCGTTTCCGTCCCTGCAGATTGCGATCGAATGCGGCAAAGCGGGCGGCAGTCTGCCTTGCGCGTTTAATGCGGCGAATGAAGAGTGCGTAACTGCGTTTTTGGACGGAAAAATTGCATACCTGGATATACCGGATATTGTAAGACGTGTAGTTAATTCCCATATTCCGATACCGCATCCCTGTCTGGATGAAATTGAAGAGACTGATCAAAATGTGCGTTTAATGACAAGGATTTTGATTCAGCATCAGTAGGATACTCTTTGCCCGGGCGGATTTTATAAGGTTACGGATGAGTGAGATAATGACAGCGTGAGAATACGATGCTGACAGAATTTTCAGCAGCCAGGAATACGTAACAGGTTTTTATAAATAAGGAGAATTGCTTTTGTTAACGATATTGGCTTGTATTTTTGTATTTGGCATTTTAGTTACGGTTCATGAATTCGGGCATTTCATTACTGCCAAATTAACAGGGATGAAGGTGGAAGAATTCTCTATCGGATTCGGACCTAACATTTATCAGCAGCAGGAGGGCGAAACCCTGTACTCGTTGCGCATGCTTCCGTTAGGCGGTTATAATAAAATAGCAGGCATGGATCCGGACGATCCGGACGATCCGGAGCGTGGCTTTAATGCTAAACCCGTTACGTCACGGATGCTGGTGATTTTGGCCGGCTCCCTGATGAATATACTTTTGCCGGTAGTGATCTTTTTCGGTCTCTTTCTCGCCTTTGGGATGGATGTACCGGAGAATAAACCGGTATTAGGGCAAATTATTGAAGGGTACCCGGCGGAACAAAGCGGTTTGAAAGAAGGGGACCGGATCCTGTCTATTAACGGAAAACCGGTTCATGAATGGCTGGATATACGGAAGAATATAGCGGATTCCGGAATGCAGCCCATCCCATTTGAAATTCAAAGGGATACGGAAAAGCTGACAATCACCGTTACGCCCGGAGTGAATCCGGAAACAGGGAAACCGTTTATCGGTGTGGTATCTTCGCTGAAGAACGTCCGGCTTACTCCTGTCCAGGCTGCTGTTGCTTCTGTTTCTGCCACAAAAAATATTATTAAGAATATGTATGCCTCGTTGTACCATATGGTGACAGGAAAAACCAAAGCGGAGTTTTCCGGACCGGTGGGAGTGGCAAAGATGGCCGGCGAAGTGGCCCATAAAGGTTTTGACAGGCTTATGCAGTTTACGGCTATGCTGAGTCTGAATCTGGCCATCATCAACCTGTTGCCACTGCCTGCGCTGGATGGCGGTCATTTTCTGATTCTGCTGATTGAAGCAGTGACCGGGCGTAAGCTTGGGAAAACAGCCATGCAGAATATCCAGAAAGTCGGTGTGGCGATGATCCTGGCTCTTACCATTTTTGCAACGTTTAAAGATCTGACGCGGTGATAAACCGTAAAACTTATTTGGAAGGTGACCCATGAAACGTAGAACTACCCGGCAAATTTATGTCGGACCAGTTGCGATTGGCGGAGATGCTCCTGTCGCCGTCCAATCTATGACTAATACCAAAACCCAGGATGCCAAGGCTACGCTGGAACAGATTTATAAACTGGCAGATGCCGGCTGTGATATAATACGCTGTGCGGTACCGGATATGGATGCAGCCCTGGCGTTAAAAGAGATTGTGCAAGGCAGCCCCATACCAGTCATCGCTGACATCCATTTTGATTACCGGCTTGCCCTGCAGGCCATTGAATCTGGGGTACACGGACTCCGGCTGAATCCCGGTAATATCGGCGGAACCGAAAAGGTTAAAGCGGTAGTAGAAGCTGCCAAACCGAAAAATATCCCGATCCGTATCGGTGTAAATGCCGGTTCTCTGCCAAAAGACTTATTGGAAACATACGGTCATCCCACGGCGGAAGCTTTAGTGGAAGCAGCCTGGAGGCATATCCGTATTCTGGAAGAGATGGATTATCGCAATATAAAGATATCCCTGAAATGTCATGATGTTCCTCTTACGCTGGCGGCTTACAGACTGCTGGCATCCCAGTGTGATTATCCCTTACATGTGGGGATCACGGAAGCCGGTACGGTGAATTCCGGAATCATTAAATCTGCAGTAGGAATCGGCACGTTACTCGCAGAGGGCATTGGCGATACAATCAGAGTTTCACTGACCGGCGATCCGGTAAATGAGGTGAAGGTTGGTTTTGAAATATTAAAATCCTTAGGCCTGCGTTCATATGGCCCGACACTGATCAGCTGCCCGACCTGCGGACGTACTAGCATTGATCTGGAAAAACTGGCAGCTGCTGTGGAAGCAAGGCTGGCAGATATTAAGGAACCCATCAGCGTTGCAGTCATGGGCTGTATCGTAAACGGTCCCGGCGAGGCCAGGGAAGCCGATGTAGGCATTGCCGGCGGCAAAGGGGAAGGCCTTGTCTTCCGTAAAGGACAGGTTATCAAAAAAGTTCCGGAAGCATGCCTTGTAAATGAATTGTTTGATGAAATTGATAAAATTTTAGTTGAAAGGGAGAATCAATAAATGTTAGTCAGCAAATTATACGCACCTACCTTACGTGAAGTTCCGGCAGAAGCAGAAATTCCCAGCCATAAACTGATGCTGCGGGCCGGTTATATGAGAAAATCCGCTACCGGCATGTATTCCTATCTGCCGCTGGCACAGCGTGTCCTGCAAAAAATTGAAACGATTATCCGGGAAGAACTGAATGCCATTGATTCCCAGGAAATCCTGATGCCGATCGTACAGCCTGCTGAAATCTGGCAGCAGAGCGGACGCTGGGACGTATACGGGGCGGAGATGTGGCGTCTGAAAGACCGGCACGGACACGATTACTGCCTGGGACCTACCCATGAAGAAATGATCACGACGCTGGCTCATATGGATGTGAATTCATATCGTCAGCTGCCTCTCTCCCTGTATCAGATCCAGGATAAATTCCGTGATGAACGCCGTCCCCGTTTTGGTCTGATGCGCAGCCGTGAATTTATCATGAAAGACGCATATACCTTTGACAAAGATGAAGAAGGACTGAATAAATCGTATCAGGATATGTACGATGCATACAGCAAGATCTTCACCCGCTGCGGTCTTACGTTCCGTCCGGTAGAAGCAGACAGCGGCGCCATCGGCGGCAGCGGTTCCCATGAATTTATGGTTCTGGCAGATTCCGGGGAAGCGGAGATCAGCTACTGCACGCAGTGCGATTACGCAGCGGATACGGAAAAGGCTGAACTGAATCTGATTGAAGCCTCTGCCGAAGCAGAACTTCCGAAAGAAAAAGTTGCTACACCGGACTGCAAAACCATTGCGGATGTCTGCGCATATTTAAAATCACCTGTAGAAAAATCGGTAAAAGCGGTTGCGTACCAGAGCGAAAAAGGACTGATCCTCTGCTTTGTACGGGGCGATCACGAAGTCAATGATATCAAAGTCATCAACACCTGCGGCGTCAACCAACTGGAAATGGCTCCCGCCGAACTGTTGGAAGCGGCAGGAACTGCAGGCGGTTACATGGGCCCCTGCGGAATCGATCCGGAAAAGGCCATTGTTGTTTGTGATCAGTCCGTAATGAAGATGCACAATTTCTGCTGCGGCGCCAATGAAGAGGGATATCATTTTATTAATGTGAACCCGGGACGTGATTTCACACCGGCGTTTGTTGCCGATATCCGTCTGATGCAGGAGGGGGATCCCTGTCCGCGGTGCGGCGGAAAAATTGCCAAAGCGCGCGGCATTGAAGTAGGACAGGTATTCAAACTGTTCACAAAATACAGCGAAAAACTGAACGCGACCTATTTGGATGAAAACGGCAAGGCAAATCCGATGTACATGGGCTGTTACGGCATCGGTGTGGGCCGTACCATGGCGGCTGCCGTAGAACAGAATAACGATAAGGACGGAATTATCTGGCCGGTGGAAATCGCACCGTACCATGTCATTGTTGTACCTATCAACATCAAAGACGAAGCCGTTAAAGAAAAAGCGTTTGCGATTTACAACGAACTTAAGAAAGCCGGTATCGAAGTGATTCTGGATGACCGTGACGAACGTCCCGGCGTCAAATTTAAAGATGCCGACCTGATCGGTTATCCTGTTCGCGTGGTAATCGGCAAAAAGACGTTGGATAACGGGCAGATTGAAGTAAAGGCCCGCAAGACCGGAAATGTACAGATGCTGCCTGCAGATGATTTTGTTGACGGAATCAGGACTGTGCTGGAAGAACTGAAAAAATCGGAATAAAGGAGACGCTGATTCATACAGACGAATTAATCCGTGTTTCCTGAAGCTTTTACTGAAATACTTGTAATAATGAGTACCGGGGTGATAGAAATGGATACTTGGCTGAGTAGTTTTGTGAACACCATCCAGGGTGAAATGGTAATTCGCCTCCTGCTTGCCGCCTTATTTGGCGGTGTCGTCGGTATGGAACGGGGCAGCGGCGACCGGCCGGCAGGATTTCGTACACATATTCTGGTATGTGCGGGGTCTGCCCTGATCATGCTGGTGTCCATGTATGGCTTTGAAGGCTATGATGTTGTTCCTCTTGAGTATCCCAGAAACCGTGATTCCGCCCGAATTGCCGCACAGGTGGTAAGCGGCATCGGCTTTCTGGGCGCCGGTACAATTTTGCACGAAGGAATCACGGTGCGCGGACTTACTACAGCCGCCAGTCTCTGGATGATTTCCGCCATAGGCCTGGCTACCGGGGCCGGCATGTATTCCATAGGAGCAGCAGCTACATTGATTACGTTTATCACGCTGACCACATTTCACAGCGTTGAAAAACGGTTTGCTGTTGCCAGCAGTAAATCCGACAGGAAATATATACGGGTTGTCACAGCTAATATCCCTGGGACCGTTGCGCGGGTTGCAACCTTTCTTGCCCAAAATGACGTAAAAGTCAAAACCATCAATGTCCAGAACAGTACCTTAAGTGATAAAGTTGTACTGGAATTATATCTTAAATTCAATAAAGATTTGGATTTGGGAATGATTATGGACGGACTGCAGCAGATTGAAGGAATCCAATCAATTGAGAATGTTGGATAGTTTTTTATGAGGAAGACATATGAAACCCTCTTTTTATTTGGAACCTGATGCGGAAAAAATGCGGTCTTTTTTCCGCACTTTTTCTTTACATGAGGATTTGATTGCTGATTTGAAAAAAATCAGTATCAGTAAAATTTGGATTGATGAAGCAGATAACAGCTGGGAATTGGAGTATACTCATTCAGAATCGATAGATTCCCGGCTGACGGATGCGCTGACGGGCCAAATTATTAATTATTTCAATTTAAAAAATCTGTGCTGGAAGAAACCGGAACAGGAAACCGGTTCGGTCCCGCTTCCTGATTCGGAAGTACGGAAGGATAACAATCCCACTGCCATAGAAACTGAACAGAAGGATAACAATCCGACTGCCGAAGGAAATGCGCCGGAAGCAGGATATTACCCGGATGTTCCTGCAGAAGAACCGCCTCCGGATGCAGATTGCGGGTTTGATTCTAATATCGAAGAAGACGAAACCTATATGCAGGCCTACAATGCCTTGTATGGGAAAAAGTTTGCGGACGGATGCCTGTTTGGTAAAAATTTTAAAGCGGATACTGTCATTCCGCTGAACGAATTGACGGAAGCCCGCCGCCACATTGTGATTCAGGGACATATCGGCACACAGCGGGATAAAGATGATAAACTTGTCGCTTTTGCTGAACGGGAAGTTCGGGGACGGAATAAAGATTCTTCCCGTTTACTGGTTTTATTTAATATTATCGATGCAGACGGCGGCATCTATGTAAAAGTTTTCTTTGATGACCGTGAGGAAGGGAACGAGTTTAAAAAACAGCTGAAAGCCGGCACAGAGTTGCAGTTGCTGGGAAATGCAGAACCGGATCAGTATAATCATGAGGCCATGACGTTTACACCGATTGCCATTAAGAAGATAGAAGTCCGGCAAAGAGAAGATAATGCCCCTGTCAAACGGGTGGAACTGCATTGCCACACAAAAATGAGCAAGCTGGATGCTATCACGCCAATGGCAGACCTGGTTAAGACTGCGATCCGATTTGGTCATAAAGCGCTGGCCATTACAGATCATGGTGTGATACAGGCATTTCCGTTTTGTCAGGATGCGGTAGAGGATGCCGGCAGTGACCTTAAGCTTATTTACGGTTGTGAAGGTTACCTGACCAGTGATGAAAACGGAGAAATTTTGCGGGAAGGGCTGCCGCATACGCAAAAAATCCGTTCCAATCATATTATTCTTCTGGCAAAAAACTATACCGGGCTGCGTAATTTATACAAATTAGTTACGCTGTCTCATCTGAGTTATCAGAACGGGACAGGGGTTCGGGCCCGTCCGTTAATTCCCCGCAGCATACTGGAAGAACTGCGGGACGGCCTTCTGTTAGGCAGTGCCTGTGAGATCGGTGAACTCTATCAGGCGGTGGAACAGGGAAAGTCAGAAGAAGAATTACTGAAAATTGCTGACTTTTACGATTATCTTGAAATACAGCCGCTGGGCAATAACGCGTTTCTGGAACGGGAAGGGCGTTTTACCCATGACCAGCTGATCGAACACAATAAGCTGATTTACCGGCTGGCAAAGAAACTGGGAAAACTTTGTGTGGCAACCTGTGATTCCCATTTCCTTAACCCGGAAGATGCCAAGACGCGCGCCATCCTGCAATACAGCCAGGGATATAATGATGCGGATATGCAGGCGCCCCTGTATTTCCGCACAACAGAAGAAATGCTTGCGGAGTTCACGTATTTTGATGAAGAAACCGCTTACGAAATCTGTGTGACCAATCCAAATAAAATTGCGGACCAGATCTGCCGGCTCAAACCGGTTCCGGACCGTGACCAGCTGTATTCTCCTGCCATATCCGGTGCCGAAGAAGAAATTGAAAGAAAGAGTTATGAGAAAGCGCATCGTTATTATGGAGATACGTTGCCGAAGGTTGTAGAAGACCGGCTGAAGATGGAACTGGATGCAATCATCGGTCACGGGTATGCCGTTTTGTATGAGATTGCCCATAAACTGGTAAAGCATTCCATGGATGAAGGATATCTGGTTGGTTCCCGGGGTTCTGTGGGCTCCAGCTTTGTTGCCTGCATGACGGACATTACGGAAGTCAATCCCTTAATACCTCATTACCGTTGCCCGAAATGCCGGCACACTGAATTTTTTGAACACAATGAATATGCCAGCGGATTTGATCTTCCTCCCAAGAACTGTCCGGAATGCGGAACCGATATGGCCCGTGACGGTCACAATATTCCTTTTGCTGTATTTATGGGATTCCATGGTGACAAAGTTCCGGATATCGATTTAAATTTCTCTGATGAATATCAGCACAGGGCCCATAAATATACGGAAGAACTGTTTGGGCGTGATAATGTCTGCCGGGCCGGAACCATTGCTACGATCGCACCGAAAACCGCATGGTCTTATGCAAAAAAATATTTTGAAGAACATAATATTCCGGCGCATCCGGCCTATGTGGAAAGTTTTATTGCCGGCCTGAACGGGGTAAAACGTACAACAGGGCAGCACCCTGCGGGAATCATGGTTATCCCGAGGGATATGGATATCCACTATATCACCCCTATGAGTCATCCTGCCGATGATAAAAACAGCAATATTATTACGACGCACTACGATTACCATTCCATCAACGATCGCCTGGTAAAACTGGATATTCTGGGTCATGTTGACCCGACGATGATCAAACGTCTGGAAGAATTCACCGGTATTAACGCGATGGATATTCCCGTCGGGGATCCGGACACCATGTCCATCTTTTCCTCAACAGAAAAACTGGGGGTCACTCCGGAACAGATTGGAACAAACGTAGGGACACTGGGCATACCGGAATGCGGGACCCGTTTTACCTTGGACATGATCCATGAACTGAAGCCGAAGCTGTTCAGCGACATTGTCAGGGTATCCGGTTATTCCCACGGCACCAATGTGTGGATCGGCAATGCCAAAGATCTGATAGAATCCGGTCACCCGGTCGAGCAGACCATTTCCACGCGGGATGACGTGATGACTTCTTTAATTGCAAAAGGTGTGGATCCGGCACTTGCTTTTAAAACCATGGAGTATGTCCGTAAAGGAAAGGCAGCAAAAAAGGGTTTGGAACCCGCAATGAAGGAAGCAATGGAAAAAGCCCATGTGCCTGACTGGTATATGAAATCCTGCGAGACTGTCCAGTACCTGTTCCCGAAAGCCCATGCCGTGGCGTATGTACTGAATGCATATCGGATTGCTTACTGTAAAGTGCATCACCCGCTTGCGTATTACGCCGCGTATTTTTCACAGCGTGCTGACGTGGACGCCACATACATTGCCAAAGGGGAATCCTTTATCCGGCAATATATAAAGAATGTCGAGTTGCAGGGAAAAGAAGCCAAAGCCGTAGATAAAGACAACGTCGTTTATCTGCAGTTGATTCTGGAAATGCTGGCAAGGGGATTTGTTTTTTATCCCATTGATTTATACAAATCTCACGCCTATCAGTTCCGTCCGGAAGATGAAAAGGGAATCCGCATACCGTTATGCTGTCTGCCGGGTGTTGGCAAAGGTGTGGCCAGGACGCTTTCCTTAACGGTAAAAAACAATCCCCGTGATTTTATTTCTCAGGAAGACCTGCTTTCCTGCTGCCGACAGACAGAGCAGAATATTACGGATAAGATTGCAAGACGTGAAGAACTGTTGCCGGAAGAAGAGGAGCTTGGACATGTGGGGCAGACGGCCCTGGATGCGTTGGCGGATTACGGCGCTCTTGGCGATTTGCCGGTAAGCAATCAGATGGACCTGTTCAGTTTTTCCTGACCTGTTGGTTACGACGGTCAAAAGGCCGTAATACCAGAGATAAAGCGCAGTTTTTTAACTAAATCCGCGTTACAGCAAAGATTCTTTTAAAAACACTTTGCAATTATGTTTTTTAATGTTATAATATGTAAAGAAAATTTATGAAGTAATGAGAAAGAGTGGGCGCAAAACCCGCTCTTTCGTTATATTGGAATATGCTAAGCGGGGAGTGAAGCCATGAAACGTGAGGAAGTGGAGAAGTTTATAACAGAACTGGTCATGCCTATACTGAAAGATACAGATCTTATGCTGGTAGATGTGGAATATGTGCGTGAGAAAGACTGGTATCTTCGTATCTTTATTGACAAACCGGAAGGCATCGAAATAGATGATTGTCAGTTTGTAAGTGAAAAACTGGCAGAAGTATTGGATGACAGGGACCCCATTAAAGAAAAATATTATCTGGAGGTTTCTTCCCCCGGCATTGACCGCCCGTTAAAAAAAGATAAGGATTTTACAGGGAATTACGGTAAGAAGGTGGATGTTCAGTTCTTTTCATCGGTTGACGGCAATAAAGAACTGATGGGCATTCTGCTTTCCCATTCCGAAACAGATATAGAATTGAAACGGATCATAAAAGGCAAAGAAGAAAAGAATCCGATTCGAATCGAACGTAAACTGATTGCGGTAATCAGACCACATATTGATTTTTAAGGAGGAATTAGAAAAGTGAGTTCAGAGTTCGTACAGGCAATTGAAGCATTAGGAAAAGAAAAGGGCATTAATTCGGATATATTGTTTCAGGCTGTGGAAGAAGCCGTGGTAAGCGCATACAAAAAGAATTATGACAGTTCCCAGAACGTACGGGTGGAAATGTCAAAATCCACCGGTGAGTTTCACGTTTTTGAACAGCGCAGAATCGTGGAACAGGTAGTGAAACCTCACGACGAAATTTCACTGGAAGAAGCCATTAAAATCAATCCCAACTATATTTTGGGAGATATTGTCGAACAGGAAGTGTTCCCGAAAAACTTCAGTCGTGTTGCAGTCCAGAATGCCAAGCAGATCATCATGCAGCGCATTCGGGAGGCGGAACGGAACATGGTCTACGATAAGTTTTCGGAACGTGAGGATGATATTGTAAACGGATCGATCCAGCGTGTGGAACGCGGAACCGTATATGTTGATCTGGGTGCAACAGAAGGCCTGTTAATGGCAAATGAACAGGTTCCCGGAGAACGGTATCTTCCCCACGACCGGATGAAGTTCTACATCATCGAAGTTAAAAAGACCGGAAAAGGTCCTCAAATCATGCTGTCCCGCACGCATCCCGGTCTGTTAAAACGGTTGTTTGAACTGGAAGTTCCGGAAATCCATGATGGAGTCGTTGAATTAAAATCCATCGCAAGAGAGGCCGGAATGCGTTCCAAGATTGCCGTTTTCTCCAACGATGAAAAAGTAGATCCCGTAGGCTCCTGTGTAGGGCACAAAGGAATGCGGGTGCAGAATATCGTAAATGAATTGCGCGGTGAAAAAATCGATATTGTTAAATTTAATGTGGACCCGGCACAATATGTGGCTAATGCGTTGTCACCTGCCCAGGTTATCAGCGCAGTTGCCAGTGAAACAGAAAAAATCTGCTGGGTTGTCGTTCCTGATTACCAGCTTTCGCTGGCCATTGGCAAAGAAGGACAAAATGCCCGTCTGGCAGCCAAACTGACCGGCTGGAAAATAGATATCAAACCGGAATCTGAAGTAAATACTGATGAGGATGTCCAGGAAGGGAGCGGTGAAGAAGCGTGAAAGTAAAAAAAATCCCACAGCGGAAATGCGTCGGCTGTGGTGAGATGAAGTCCAAAAAGGAACTGATTCGCGTTGTCCGTTCTCCCGAAGGAGACATCTCGTTAGACCTGACCGGCAAAAAAGCCGGCCGCGGCGCTTATGTGTGTCCGGATAAGGAATGCATAACCAAAGCGTACAAGGCGCACCGGCTGGAAAAGGCCCTGGAAAAACAGGTAAATGATGATGTGTATAAAAAACTTCTGGAGGAAATGAAACATGAGTGAGAAAGATGTGGCAGGCGCGTTAGGCCTGGCGCAGAAAGCCGGTAAACTTTCCTCCGGGGATCTGGGTGTGAAAGATGCCTTGTCTGATGGCAAGGCAATGCTTCTTGTCATTGCTACGGATGCAGCTCCCAATACGGTAAAAGAGCTGAAGTTCCTGGCAGAAAAAGCATCTGTACCTGTTGTCTTCTGTATGCAGCGGACTGCGTTAGGTCTCTGCATCGGGAAAGCCCCCCGGGCAGCGGTTGCTGTACTGGATAAAGGGTTTGCCGGATTGATTATGAAAAAGTGGAACGTGTGATATAAGCTGGAGGTAGCTGAATGGGGAAGAAACGAATTTTTGAGATTGCAAAAGAATACGGAGTAAAAAGTCCTGAAATCATAGAATTACTGGCTAAACATAATATAACCAAGACAAATTTCAGCAGTGTGGAAGAAAGTGACGTTGCCATTATTCATGCAGCGTTTTCCAAAAAAGCTGTAAAACAGGAACAACCACAGGCGGTACATAAAACGGAAAAGCCGCAAGCTTCAGGAAGCGCTGAAAAAGTAAAACCTGCAGCCACTTCGTCTCCGGCAAAACCAAGGCCGGAAAAAACGGAGCGGCCTTCTATGATCGTCAAGCCTATCATTATGACTGTTGAAACCAATGCGGAGGGCAAAAGCACGATCACGCATAATGCCCTGCAAAGGGACAAAGCAGTTAAACCGGTTTCTACGGAAAACAAACCGGAAAACCGGGCTGCAGTTCCGCAGAATCAGACAGTTAATAATGACGGAAAGAATAAATATCGCAACGCGCCGAATCATATTAATGCAGACAACAAGGGGCCGAAAACGGAAAAAGGATTCGGTTCTGCGGCAACACCTGCAAAGGCGGCAGAAAAACCGGCCGGAGCAGGACAAGTTACGGGAGAACGTAACCTGAACGCCAATCTGAACAGAGGTCCACAAAACCGTCCCACGTCCTCGCAGGGAAATGTAAATCGTCCCAATCCGAATCGTGATTTTAACCGTCAGGGACAAAACCAGAGCCAGGGCTTCAACCGCCAGGGACAGAACTTTAATCGGGGCGACCGTCAGGGACAAGGGCAGGGCCAGGGCTTCAATCGTCAGGGACAGAACTTTAACCGGGGCGACCGTCAGGGACAAGGTCAGGGTCAGGGCTTCAACCGCCAGGGACAGAACTTTAACCGGGGCGACCGTCAGGGACAAGGTCAGGGTCAGGGCTTCAACCGCCAAGGACAGAACTTTAACCGGGGCGACCGTCAGGGACAAGGACAGGGCCAGGTTTTCAATCGCCAGGGTCAGGGCTTTAATAAAGATAAAGACGCAAATCAGGGTAATAAATTTGGTGGAAACCGCCCGGGCAACCGCAACAATAACGCGGTTAAAAAACCTGCCGGTGGTTTTGAAGAGATTCCGCGCGGTAAGGAAAGCCGGGAAAAATATAATAAAAAGCACGAAAAACAGTTAAAAGGTTCCTATGCTTCCCGTGACAGCAGACCGATGCGCAGCGCAGACCATATGCGTCCCACAAAGCACCTGAAATCCAAAACCGGTGCTCCCGTACGCAATGAACAGCATATTACTGTGGTACGTCCTACCATGGTGCAGATTGCTGAATCTATCAACGTGCAGGAATTTGCGAAGATGATCAAACGGGAAGTTGCGGAAGTCATCAAGAGCCTCTTCCTGTTAGGAGAAATGGTGACGATCAATCAGGATATTGATTTTGATACAGCAACACTGGTCGGCAACGAATTCGGTGTCGATGTACAGCCGTTACCGCCGGAAGAAGATCCTACCGAAATTCCCGAAATCGAAGACGATCCGGCAGAACAGGTTGTTCGTCCTCCGGTTGTTACCGTTATGGGCCACGTTGACCACGGTAAAACCTCGTTGCTGGACGCAATCCGCAAAACGCATGTTACAGCCCGTGAAGCCGGCGGCATTACCCAGCATATCGGCGCCTATACCGTAACTACCGGCGGAAAGAAGATTACGTTCCTTGATACGCCGGGCCATGAAGCGTTTACAGCCATGCGTGCCAGAGGCGCACAGTGCACGGACATCTCAGTTTTGGTAGTAGCGGCGGACGACGGCGTAATGCCCCAGACCGTGGAAGCAATCAACCATTCCAAAGCGGCCGGAGTGCCTATTATTGTTGCCATCAACAAAATGGATAAACCGGCTGCGAATCCGGAACACGTAAAGCAGCAGCTTTCCGAGATGGAACTAATTCCGGAAGACTGGGGCGGCGATACCATTATGGTTCCCGTTTCCGCACATTCCCATCAGGGCATTGACGATTTGCTGGAAATGATTCTTCTGGTAGCAGAAGTAAAAGAACTGAAAGCCAATCCGAAACTGCCTGCTCACGGTACCATTGTTGAAGCCAAACTGGATAAAGGCCGCGGACCGGTTGCCACCGTATTGGTACAGCGCGGTACGCTGACCATTGGCGACTATATTATTGCAGGAACGGCCCATGGACGGGTACGCGCCCTGATCAACGACCGTGGCGAAAAAGTCCGCAAAGCCGGTCCTTCCACACCGGTAGAAGTATTAGGTCTGAACGAAGTACCCCAGGCCGGTGATATCCTGGATGCAGCGGATGAAAAGATTGCCCGCGGTGTAGCGGAAAAACGCATCGCCAAAGCAAAAGCGGAACAGCAGAAAGCCGCCAAGGTATCTCTGGATGACATTTTCAGCCGCATCAAAGAAGGCGAACTGAAGGAACTGAATATCGTTGTCAAAGCGGACGTTCAGGGTTCTGTGGAAGCGTTGTGCGCTTCTCTCGTCAAGATTCAGAACGAAGAAGTTAAAGTGTCTGTAGTTCATTCCGGCGTAGGCGCCATCAATGAATCGGACGTTATGCTTGCTTCTGCAGCCAATGCATTAATTATCGGTTTCAATGTGCGCCCGGATGCCAATGCCCGCAAGATTGCGGAAAGCGAAAAAGTGGATATCCGTCCGTATCGCGTCATCTATGATGCCATCAATGACGTGGAAGCTGCCATCAAAGGTATGCTGGCTCCCAAATTTGAAGAAGACGTTATCGGCCGCGTCGAGGTCCGTCAGGTCATCACGATTTCCAAGATGATCATTGCCGGCTGCTACGTAACGGAAGGCAAAGTTACCAACAACGCCAAAATCCGTGTGGTGCGTGACGGTATTGTCATTGCCGAGGATGAGATGGAATCCCTGCGCCGCTTCAAGGACGATGTAAAAGAAGTGGCTGCCGGCTACGAATGCGGTATCACGCTGGCTAAATTCCATGATATCAAAGAGAATGACCAGTTTGAAGTTTATGTTATGAAAGAAGTTTCTCCCGCATAAGGGATCAGGAACAGGTGAATTATGGCCAGATTACGAGTAGAAAAAGTTCAGGAAGCCATCCAGCGCGAAATTTCCAATATGCTTTTGCTGGACATCAAGGATCCGCGTATCAAACTGGTAACAGTTACGGGTGTGGATCTGACAGACGACATGAGCCAGGCTAAAGTTTTCGTAAGCCTGTATGGGTCTGCGGAAGAGCAGGAACAGGCGTGGAAAGCACTGAACAAAGCAAAAGGATTCATGAGAACGGAAATAGCAAAACGCATCCGTCTGCGCTTTGCTCCGGAACTGATACTGGAAAAAGATACATCCCTTGAATACGGTGCGCATATTGACAGTTTGCTGCGCCAGATTAAAGAAAATGAAGGAAATTAAAATGAGTAAGAACTGTTCATTAGCGGAAACCGGCGAATTGCTCAAAGCAGCAAAAAAACTGGTAATCGTCAGCCACGTCAGTCCTGACGGAGACACACTCGGCTCATCCCTTGCCCTTATGCATGCCCTGCGTGCGCTGGGAAAAGATGTAATCATGAACGTGGACGATGATATTTCCACTGTCTATTCATTTCTTCCCGGAATTCAGGAATACCGGCGTTTTGGAGCAGACGAAACAATAGAAGCAGATCTTTTGGTCATCATAGATGCCAGTTCGGCAGACAGGGCCGGCAACGCCATGGAAGTCGTCAGGCCCGGCGCCGTTCTCAATATTGATCATCATAAAACAAATACACGGTTTGCGGATTATCTGTATCTGGATTCCGATGCTGCGGCAACCGCTGAAATCATTTACGCGCTGCTGCTGGAGATGGGAACAGAGTTTACCACAGATATCGCAACCTGTATTTACGAAGGCATCTATACGGATACAGGTTCATTCAAATATTCCAATACCACCTCCAAAACAATGGAAACAGCCGCTGCGTTACTGAAACACGGCGTAAATCCCAGCCTGGTTTCAGACAACATGGAATTACGGTCCCGGTCGCAGGTAGAAATGCTCCGGAAAGTTCTGGAAACGCTGACCTTCTTAAAAGACGGAAAGATTGCTTATATTGAGATCGCACCGGAATTATATGATCGTAACGTAGATACGGATGCTTTTATTTCCTATCCCCGTTACATAGAAGGTGTGGAGATTGCCCTGTTGTTTAAGCAGCCGGAAGAAAATCTGACCCGTGTCAGCTTCCGTTCCAAAGAAATCGACGTAGCCAAAATCGCAGTATCCTTCGGTGGCGGCGGACATAAAAAGGCGGCTGGCTGCTCTATTTATGCGCCGATGAAAGAAGCCGAAAAAATTGTGTTGCAGGCTGTTGAGGATCTGTTTGTATGACGGACGGTATCGTAAATGTCCTCAAGCCGCCCGGTATGACATCCCACGATGTGGTAAGCCGGATCCGTCGAATTTACGGAGTTAAGAAGGCCGGCCATTCCGGCACGCTGGACCCGGATGCTGCCGGCGTGCTGCCTGTCTTTATCGGTAACGCGACCCGTCTTCTGGAATACGCATCAACAAATACAAAGCATTACCGTGCCGAGGGGATTTTGGGTATTCGTACCGACACCGGAGACGACAGCGGAAACGTGTTGGAAACAAAACCCGTTCCGGATTTTTCCGCAGCAAGGTTGGAAGAAATTTTACAACAGTTCAGGGGGAAAATTTTACAGGTTCCTCCCATGTATTCCGCGTTAAAAGTCAATGGGAAAAAACTGTATGAATATGCCCGACAGGGAATAGAACTTGCGCGTTCTGCACGTCCCATTGAAATTTTCCGTCTGGAACTCATCCGGTTTTATCCTCCGTATTTTTGTCTGGACATCGCATGTTCCAAAGGCACCTATGTCCGCACTTTACTGGAAGACATTGCAGCTGCTGCAGGAACCTGTGCCTGCATGACTTTTTTGTTGCGGACCAGGGCCGGGGACTTTTGCATAGAAGAATCCCATACGCTGGAAGAAATTGCGGCAGAGCCGGAAGCTGTGTTGCTGCCAATGGAAACGGCAGTCAGCAAAACCGGTAAACTTACTGTAAATGCGCTGCAGGCGTTTCGTATTACAAACGGCGTTCGTACCACAATAAAAGGCACAGCAGAAGGGGTTTATTCCCTTTATCTTACAGATTTATTTCTGGGCATCGTTACCGTAGAGAATGAAGTCGTAAAGCCGGAAAAAATATTGGTTCAGGTTCAGAAGCCGGATCCGGATTAAAAAATTTATCTGAAACGTCTTGCCTAATAATATGCTTTGCGCAGAGAGAGCTTACGCTTTGCACAGAAATTTCAAAGAGTGCAAGCAAATAATTTTTCCAGTCCTCTGTGGTAGAAGCAAGTAATTTTTCTGTCTGTTATGGCGGAAGCAATTATTTTTTCTGTCTGCTGTGGCGGAAGCAAATAATTTTTCTCCGCTGTGATTGTTTACAATGCTATGGAAATCGTTAAACATCTGATTTTAGATAACAAAGAAATAAAAACATATCAGGCCAAAGCCTGTGTAATTGCAATGGGTACCTTTGACGGTCTGCATAAAGGACACCGTGATGTGATTGATGCCGCTGCATCTTATGCGAGGACGAATCAGTTACGGCTGGCTGTTTTTACATTCAGTAACCATCCTTACGCAGCAATCCATCCATCCGCCATTCCACAGACCCTGATTTCCCCGGAGGAAAAGGTCAGGCTTTTAAAGCGGTGGGGTGTGGACCTGTTGATTGATGTTCCCTTTAACCGACAGTTAGCGCTTTTATCGCCGGACGATTTTCTGGAAAAGTTACGTCACTTCAATTTTTCCTGTCTCGTCTGCGGAACCAATTTTTCATACGGTTTTAAAGGAACAGGAAATACGGAATCCCTGACTAAAAGTGGAAGGGAACAGGGGTTTGATGTGATTATCAGACCGCTTTTGGAATATAAGAACCGGATTATCAGCAGCACCCGGATCCGTCGGGCCATTGCGGAAGGAAACCTCCGGGACGCGGAATATATGCTCGGGCGATTCTGCAGTGTACAGGGTACGGTTCACCAGGGCTTTAAAAGAGGCAGAACGTTGGGTTTCCCGACTGCAAACCTGTATGTAAACCGAAACGGTTCGGCGCTTCCGCCTGCCGGGGTCTACGCATTGCAGGTACGGGATGGAGAAAAGATGTATAACGGAGTAGGGAACCTGGGCATGAATCCGACTTTTGATGACGTAGTCCGGGAAGTATTAGAGGTTCACCTGTTTGGTTGCAATGAGGATTTGTACGGTCATGTTCTGGAAACATCCTTTTGCAGGTTTCTCCGCAATGAACGAAGATTTTCATCCTTACATGAATTAAAAGCACAGCTGGAGAAAGACAAATCGGATGCCCTTGCCTGGTTTACCGCACAGGATGGTGAACAGTGACCGCGAAGGCAAAACTGCGTTTAAAATTAATTTTGCTCTTTGCATAGATGATTCTGAAAATATTTTTATAAAAACATTTGCATTATATTTGTTTCTGTGCTACAATACATCAGTATCCTAACCGGAGCTACGAAGAGCGCTTCTCCAACGCCTGCCTGGTTCCGGCCGGACAATATATTTATATGGAGGTTTGTTACGATGTTAACAACAGAAGAAAAACAGGCTATTATCAAAGAAAACGCCCGTCACGAAGGTGACACCGGTTCTCCGGAAGTTCAGATTGCGGTTCTCACCACACGTATCGCCGCTCTGACGGAACACCTGAAAACCAACAAAAAGGACCATCATTCCCGTCGCGGTCTGCTGAAAATGGTTGGTCAGCGTCGCGGTCTGCTGAATTATCTGCAGAAAAAGGATATTGAACGGTATCGTGCAATCATTGCAAAACTGAATATCCGTAAGTAATCTTTGTAAGCCCAAAGGCCCGCTTGAAAAAAGCGGGCCTTTTTGCTTTTTTACAATGCACATTTGTTTTTTTGTGAAAAATTTTGTATAATAATAGAAGACATTTTGGAGGCAGTATGGAAACAGGTTCGGAATGCAAAATCAGTTCAGTCAGAAAACATAGCGCGGCAGAAGCTGCCGGCATTATTGCCGGCGAATCGCTCTGCGCCATCAACGGTATGCCCTTGCGGGACATACTGGATGTAAGTTTTGCAGCTGCTGACTATGAACCGGTACTGTCAATCCGCGGAACAGACGGTGCACTGCGTGAAGTGACCGTTTCCAAGGAAATTGATGAAGAACTTGGATTATCCTTTGAAAGCGCTGTCTTTGATAAAGTACGACTTTGTCATAACCACTGTGTATTCTGTTTTGTAGACCGTATGATCCCCGGTCTGCGAAAAGGCCTTTACGTCCGGGATGATGACTACCGTTTGTCCTTTTTATACGGTAATTTTGTAACACTTACCAATTTGACAGAAGAGGATTTTGACCGCATCATCCGGAATCATATGTCGCCTTTATATGTATCCGTTCATGCGACGGACCCGAAGGTACGGCAGGCTATGATGAAGAACAGCCATTCCGGTGAGATAATGCATAAACTGCAACGTTTGTTTGACGCAGGAATCCATATTCATGCGCAGATTGTTTGCTGTCCTGGCTGGAATGATGGCGCTGTACTGGAAAAGTCGTACAGAGATCTGTCTGCAATGTCTGATTATGTAGAGGATATGGCCGTCGTACCGGTTGGTATTACAAAAAACAAAAAAGGTTTGCCCGATTTACAGCTTTTCACCAGAGAGAATGCCTTACCTGTAGTAGAGACCGTGACACAGTGGCAGGAAGAATGCCGTCGTCGCCTTGGCCGTTCTTTCATCTATCTGGGTGATGAATTTTACATTCTGGCAGGAAAAGAAATGCCGCCTGTCACCTGGTATGATGGATTTCCGCAGTTAGAGAACGGGATCGGACTGACGCAGAATTTTCTTGCGGAATGGGAAACAGCTATGCAGCGCAGTAGGGAACATCTGCAGCCGGCACATAAAAATTATGTGATTCCGGTAGGGGTGTCCGCGGCAACCCTGCTTCAGCCGGCCATGGAGGAGTTCAATGCGCGTTATCATACGAATCATATATTCCTTCCGGTAACGAATGATTTCTTTGGTCACTCCATTAATGTAACCGGCTTATTGACAGGTACGGACATCCTGGCGCAGATTCCGGAGAATACTCCGGTAATTCTGCCATCCGTGGTTTTAAATCAGGACAACTTGTTTTTGGACGATATGTCATTAGCAGAGTTTATTCGTAAAAGCGGCAGGGAAGTTAAAATTGCCCAGGGAGCAGCAGAATTATATAACCTGCTGCTGAGGCAGCCATTGCCCCATAACGGTACCGCCGGCAGAAATTCCGTTCCGGAACGGAAGGGAATCCTTACCGGAAACAATACGGAGTATGTGAAACAGTTTTCCTGAATTACATAATAAGTGAGGCTCAAGGCAATGAAAGATTTTGGTATGCTGCATGTTTATACCGGAACAGGAAAAGGTAAAACATCCGCTGCGTTAGGGCTTGCGATGCGGGCTGTGGGCCATGGGGCAAAAGTGGTTATGATCTGCTTTATGAAAGGCGATCCCACCTATGGGGAAGCACAGGCGTTCCGTTTTCTGCCTGGTTTTACCATACTGCAGATGGGACGCGACAGTTTTGTTAATTTCCGTAACCCGGATCCCATTGACGTACAAATGGCAAAGGAAGCATGGGAGGAAGGGAAACGCATTCTGTCAGAACAGAAAACCGATGTTTTGATTTTGGACGAAATCAATCTTGCCATGGCCAAACAACTGATAGATACCCATGAAGTAGTAGCCTTCCTTCATGCGCACCGTAAAAACACAGAAGTGGTATGTACGGGCCGGGAAGCGCCGCAGGAACTGATAGACGAGGCAGATCTGGTTACGGATATGCAGGAAGTCAGGCATTATTTTACAGAAAAGAATATTACAATCCGGGATGGAATCGACCACTGATATACGGAAGATTAACCGTAATTCCGTATTATCATTTCCCAATGTAATATCACATAATATTTTTTAAATTCGTTATAGAAAGTCAGAGGATTATCACTATGGCAAAACCGATTGTTGCTATTGTAGGAAGGCCGAACGTTGGTAAATCAACATTATTCAACGTGCTGGCCAATGAACGAATCTCTATTGTGGAAGATATTCCCGGCGTGACCCGGGACAGATTATATGCTACGACCGAGTGGCTGGACCGGGAATTTGTTATTATCGATACCGGTGGTATTGAAATTGCCAATACCGACAAGATTGCTGTTTCCATCCGGGAACAGGCACAAATTGCCATCCGGGAAGCAGATGTGATTTTATTTGTGTGTGACGCCCGCACCGGAATCACCGACGAAGACGCGGAAGTCGCGAAACTGTTACGGAAATCCAGAAAGCCTATCGTATTGGCAGTAAACAAAGCGGATTCCTTTAAACAGGAAATGGAAATCTTTGAATTCTATAATTTGGGATTAGGCGAACCGATTCCTATTTCCGCCGCCAACCACCTGGGTCTGGGCGATATGCTGGATTCTGTCATGGACAAGGTGCAGCAGACCGTACCCCAGTTAAACGAAGAAGATGAAGATGAAATCAAGGTAGCCCTGATCGGCAGGCCTAACGTGGGAAAATCCTCTATCTTCAATGCGCTGGTAGGGGAAGAACGTTCGATTGTCAGTGACCAGGCCGGTACGACCAGGGATGCCATCGATACGCCGGTGGTAAAAGAAGGGCAGCGGTTCCTGTTCATTGATACCGCAGGGATGCGCCGCAAAGGTAAAATTGAAGAGCTGATTGAAAAATACAGTATTGTGCGTTCCCTCCGCGCCGTAGATCGTTCCGACGTGGTACTGATGGTAATCGACGCGGTGGAAGGTGTCACCGAACAGGATAAAAAAATTGTCGGTTACGCCCATGAAGCTGGCAAAGGCGTCATCCTTGTGGTCAACAAATGGGACTTATATAAAAAAGATACCGGTTCTACGCTGCGTTATACGGAAGAATTGCGAAAAGAGCTGGTATTTCTCCAGTATGCGCCGGTGGTATTTGTTTCGGCAGTCACCATGCAGCGCATACACCGGCTGCCGGAGGTCATTAAATATGTAGCGGAACAGAACGCCATGCGCATCTCCACATCGGTCATCAACCAGATTATCGAAGATGCCTGTGCTATTAACCCGCCTCCTACCGACAAAGGGCGTCAGTTAAAGATTTATTTTGTAACACAGGTGAAAATTAAGCCTCCAACCTTTGTATTGTTTGTCAACAATCCGGAAATCATGCATTTTTCCTACCAGCGTTATCTGGAAAATAAATTGAGAGAAGCCTTCGGATTTGAAGGCACGCCCATCCAGATGATCATCAGGGCGAAGAATGAAGAGGATTTGTAACATGGACTATTTGTTAGGGTTAGGCGCTTTTCTGCTGGGATATGTGTTTGGCTCCATACCTTGCGGATTGTGGCTGGTACAGGCCTTTCACGGTATCGATATCCGCAACTATGGCAGCGGCAATATCGGCACCACGAATGTGTTCCGCACGGTAGGACCAAAAACAGCCGCTGCTGTACTGATTGGAGATATGCTGAAAGGGATTTTGGCATTGTATATCACATCGCAGTTTACCCAAAATCCCACTGTCGTTGCAGTTGCCGCGTTAGGCGCTCTGCTCGGGCACAACTATTCGCTGTTTCTGGGTTTTAAAGGCGGAAAAGGCGTAGCAACCGGCCTGGGTCTGTTCCTGTATATGCTTCCGTTAGGTGCAGCTGCCGGTTTTGGCGTTTGGGTGATGATTGTCCTGATTACCCGGTACGTGTCGTTAGGATCTGTTGTCGCGGCTGTGGTTGCCGCAGCCGCAGGCTGGTATCTGAAATACCCGGTGCCCTATGCAGTATTCGGAACACTGGCCTGTCTGTTTGTCATTATCCGTCACAAGGATAATATCAACAGATTACGCAATGGAACAGAAAGTAAAATCAAGCCGGGGCACCTGGACAGTAAATAATACTTTCAAAAACAAAATGGTACTCATACTTATAAATCAAAAGGGAAGGAGTTATGGAAATGGGACGAAGCAGAGTTGTGGATTTGAATAGCATATCAGAAAAGCCCGGTTACGAGAAAACCTCGTTTTATCTTGTAAAAGAAGATATTTTGCCGGAAGCGATTAAAAAGACCATCAAGGTCAAGGAAATTCTGAAACGGGGCGAAGTCAAAACAATCAATGAAGCTGTTGCTCGCTTAGGTCTGAGCCGCAGCGCATATTATAAGTACAAAGATTACGTCTTCCCGTTCTACGAAGCCAGCAAGGACAAAATTATCACCCTGTCTTTACTGCTGGAACATAAATCCGGCGTGCTGAGCCGCGTGCTGAATCTGATTGCAATGGATTCCGGCAGCATTATGACCATCAATCAGGGGATCCCTTTGCAGGGTGTGGCTAACACTACCATTTCCATCGAAACGAAAAATATGAAAGTGGACTTGGAAGCGTTGCTTGACAAACTGCGCATGATCGACGGTGTCAAACGGTTGGAAGTTTTGGGACAGGTGTAAAAACTGTTCTGGCAATCCCGGGGATATTGCCAGGCAGAATTTTTATAAATAATACTATGAATTTATTTGAGGGAGAAGGCATTATGGGAAAAACAGTAAAAATCGGCCTGTTGGGCTGCGGCACGGTAGGCGGCGGCGTCATCATCGTGTTAAACGAAAACCGGGATGATATTGCCAGAAAAGCAGGCTGCACCATTGAAGTCAAAACCGTCCTGGTCCGTGATAAAGCGAATCTGAAACCGGAAATCAAAAAATACAACGTAGGTTATACGGATAATCTGGATGACATTCTGAACGATCCGGAAATTGATATTGTTGTAGAACTTATCGGCCGTGTTCATCCTGCCAAAGAATACATCGAGGCGGCACTGAAACGCGGAAAGCATGTGGTAACTGCTAACAAAGATGTACTGGCGGAATACGGGAAAGCGCTCTTTACGCTGGCTGAGGAAAATCATGTAGATTTCCAGTTTGAAGGCGCAGTAGGCGGCGGCATTCCCATTATCCGCCCGTTGCGTTCCTGCCTGGCAGCCAATAAGATATCCAGTATCATGGGTATCGTTAACGGTACTACCAACTATATGCTGACCCGGATGACCGAGGCCGGTCTTTCTTATGAAAACGCCCTTGCTGAAGCACAGGCTAAAGGGTATGCCGAGTCTGATCCCACAGCGGATGTGGAAGGCATCGACGCCGCCCGCAAAATCACAGTGTTGGCATCGCTGGCATTTAACACGGCGCTTACCCTGAAAGATGTGCATATTGAAGGGATAGACAATGTGGATGCCTGCGATATCAGTTACGCCCGCGATTTGGGATATGTGGTAAAATTGCTGGGCGTAGCGAAGAACGACCCGGAAAATGGCATCACCGCCAACGTGTATCCTGTTATGCTGCCGAAAAATCATCCGTTGGCCAGCGTAAACGATGTGTATAACGCAATTTATGTTAACGGCGATGCGGTGGGCGACGCCATGTTCATGGGACGCGGCGCAGGCCGGTTGCCAACTGCCAGCGCTGTATGCGGCGATATCATCGATACTGCCCGGAATATTTGCAACAACTGTTGCGGACGGATTAAAGGCAATCTGTTTGAAGAAAAGAAAATGTGCCCGCCGGAAAAAGAAATGGCACCCTGTTATTTCCGTCTGCTGGTAAACGACCGTCCCGGCGTACTGGCCGCTATTGCTTCCACCCTTGCCGCACAGCAGATGAGCATTGCCTCCGTCATTCAGAAAAATGTTCTTGAAAACGGATTGGCAGAGCTGATCATCATCACGTATAAAGTGAGCCGGTTAAGCCTGGAGCTTTCCATGCGTACCCTGCAGGTCTTGCCGGTTGTAAAAAAAGTTTGCAGTGTACTGCGTGTCGAAGATCCAAACTTATAAACATAGCGGAGTGAATCATGAAAAAATCTGTAACCGTCCGGGTGCCGGCGACCTCTGCAAATTGCGGGCCCGGTTTCGACAGCCTTGGCTTGGCTTTAACTTTATACAATGAATTTACCTTTACCATTTCTGATGAAAAATTTGGTTTCACTTTGGAAGTTGAAGGAGAAGGCAGGGATAGTTTCCATGCTTCCGGGCGTAATATGGCTTTCGCCTCGTTCCTTTCCATATGGAACAGAATTACAAACCACAAACGTATCGGAATTGATATGCACATGCGGAACCAGGTTCCCAAAAGCCGTGGTTTGGGCAGCAGTTCCACCGCGATTGTGGCAGGCGTAACCGCCGCGAGCATTTTAAGCGGAGCCAATCTGACACAGGACGAAATATTACAGGAAACCAACAGACTGGAAGGGCATCCGGACAACGTGGCGCCTGCTATCTACGGCGGCTTTACCATCAGTTTTCAGGAAAACGGGGTTGCGCATACTTTGCGCACGGTTCCGAAGATGCCGCTGCAATTCATTGCGGTGGTACCGGATTTTCAGCTTTCTACCCATATGGCAAGGGAAGCGATTCCCAAGGAAATTGCACATCCCGACGCAGTATTTAATGCATCCCGTACTGCGCTGCTTACGGCCGCTCTGTTGGAAAACCGTCCGGAACTGCTACAGTACGCATTAGAGGATAAACTGCATCAGCCGTACCGGGCAAAACTGATTCCGGGGTTAACGGAAGTCTTTGCCGCCGGAAAAAAAGCGGGGGCCTATCAATGTATTATCAGCGGTTCCGGCTCTACACTGCTTGCCTATGCTTCACCGGAAGTTGACGGCAATGGTATCGGTAAAGCAATGGTGGATGCGTTTGCTGCCTGCGGACAGAACGCGGTATATCATATTCTGCAGTTAAATACAAAAGGAACCGAGATATTACACACGGAACTGTAACCGCGTTACGCGGTACAGGAATGAATTATATCTGCCATATTCACGATGAAACCGCGATAACTTTCTGTATATCAAAAAAAGTGGTTGACATAATCGTATTTCTATACTAAAATATCCTATGTATTCGGGGCGTGGCTCAGCTTGGTAGAGCGCTTCCTTGGGGTGGAAGAGGTCGCTAGTTCAAATCTAGTCGCTCCGACCAATTAAAAAAACATCGGGAATCCGCATAGTAAGCGGGTTCCCGATTTTTCCATGTTATCATGAAATGATAACTGATTTTTCACAATTATACTTAAAAGATTTACTTCGTACCAAATTTCGTACTTTTTTTATTCTGAATCAGGCACGGTTATCGGTGTTTTTCCGTTCAAAACCGACTCGGCTTTATCATATCCTTCTTTGGTGATTGCCGCATAAATATTCAGCGTGGTAGATGTTTTGGAATGTCCCAACAGTCTGGATACAGTTTTTACGTCAACGCCTTTAATTAACAGGTGGCGTAAATAAAATCCCAATTCTGCACAGTAAGTGATTCGACAGTCGTGGAACGTCCATGACTGTTGTTTTAGTATGGATAATTTCAGTTTTGCTCAACAGCCGTGGATTTGATTTCTGCGGCTGTTTTGTTATAATTATGTAAATCAAAGTTAATCGTACAAATCGTGATTAAAGGAATACACGCTGCAGACGATAAAGACCAGAAGCGATGATAAGCACCATATAGTGATTGGCGTGAAGTAAGGAGGATCACTATGAATTCAAAAGTTGACTTACACATGCATACCGTCGTTTCGGATGGAACGGATACGATTCCGGAATTGTTGAAAAAAATACAAACCCTCGGCATAACTACATTTGCGGTAACAGACCACGACGCAATTGACGGCGCGCTGGAAATGGAATGCATTGTGCCTGCCGAAATAAAATTTTTAAAAGGCGTTGAGCTTTCGTGCAAAACAGATGTTGCCAAGTGTCATATTCTTGGTTATAACTATGATCCCAATCATGCAGCGTTTCGAAAATTTGTTGAAGAAGCGAATGATGTGCGGATGAACAAAACGGAACGGCGTTGGAAGTACTTGACAGAAGAATTGGGTTTTGCGTTCAGCGAAGAAGAAAAAGCAGAGCTGTTTAAAAAGAAAAGTCCCGGTAAGCCGGCTTTTGCCGACCTTATCCAGAAACACTTACCGCCTGTACAACCGGCCGAAGCGCCAATAGATATTTACAAAACCTATTTAAAGAGTCTGCCCGGCGGCAGAGTGGATGCCATAGGCGCCATTAAAGCCATAAAAGCTGCCGGAGGCGTTGCGGTGTGGGCGCACCCTTTTGGGGGAGTCAGGGAGAAACGGTTAACGCAAGAACAATTCCGGGAAAAGTTGGAACTGCTACGCAATGCAGGCATTGACGGACTGGAATGTTATTATTCCGAATACATAATGGAGGAAGTGGAAGCACTGTGCCGCGCTGCCTGTGAAAAGGGGCTGCGGATCAGTGGCGGCAGTGATTACCACGGCACAGGAAAACCACATTTGCATCTGGGGATGCTGAATAAGGAAGACGCGATAATAAATAAAGAACAGCTTACGGTGTTGGATATGTGGAGATAAGGAAATACGATTGTGTCATAACCGTGGAAACAGGTGTGAGGATTGGCGTGGTAATGTCATTAAGTTAAGCTGATTTCAGCTTTGTTTATCAAAGATTAGTATGATATAATTAAAAAAATATTTTCCAACAATGTCAAGTTTGCTGAACCTGTCTTGTATATATAATAAAAGGCATTTAATAATTAACAGTTGAGGGAGGCTTCTAGTATGCCGATTGACAGAAATGAAATCACAAAAGAACAGATTGCGAAAGCTATGCAGTGCAAGAGTGCGGAAGAGTTGATTGCTTTTGCAAAATCGGAAGGCATTGACATTACCAAAGAGGAAGCTGAAGCCTATTTGGCTGAGATGAACGATGTTGAACTGGATGAAGAAGCACTGAAAAAGGTTGCTGGCGGCAACTATGTTAGTTGCCCAATCCATTGCTTAACTGATTGCCCAAGATACGGTAAAGGAGCGAATTGTCGTCGTTATGGAAATACTTAATGAACTTGTCTTATTTCTATAATAAAAGGCATTCACTATTTAACAATTAGGGAGGATCCTGCTATGCCGGTTAATAAAAATGAAATTACAAAAGAAATGCTGGAAAAAGCGATGCAGTGCAAAACTGCGGAAGAGTTGATTGCATACGCTAAAACCGCAGGCGTTGACCTTACGAAAGAGGAAGCCGAGGCGTACTTTGATGAGTTATCAGAATGTGAACTGAAAGACGGCGACCTCAAACATGTTGCGGGCGGATTGTGTGGGGATGTTGGCGCTCCTCCTGTAGGGCCCTCAAACTATCAATAATTCACGCTAAATCGGAGTTTTGCGAAGTAAATAATGCAACAGTCGTGGACCTTCCACGGCTGTTTTGTTATAATGATGACAGTGATATATAGAAACAAACCGCCTCATACCATTGGGAGCGGATGCATAGACAATTCTCGCTTCATTTATGGGATGCTGTCTTCTCAACCGAAGCTCTGTGTCAGCATAAAAAACGTCGTCGTAGGAGGGACAACAGGTTATGAATAGCATGAAGATGTATCAGGTTTCAACACTGCAAGCTCTGATGCTTGGATATTCGAGGGCTGTTATACCCGTTTCGGAGTTGCTTAACCACGGTAATATCGGGCTTGGCACATTCAAAGAC
>JAEEGI010002820.1_pt1 | contig 42088 bp, 30 predicted proteins | sample 8958751 | NCBI WGS metagenome assembly JAEEGI01 (sample SAMN16246545, study PRJNA631951) | gut metagenome | biome: gut microbiome; feature: rumen; material: KS-attached | host: Bos | place: Iran: Karaj | collected 2018-10 | reverse complement strand
AGATCGTCAACGCCAACGCCCGCCTCTACGACCCCGTCCTTGGGCGCTTCTTCTCGCCCGACCCCTACGTCCAGATGCCCGACTTCACACAGAACTACAACAGGTACAGCTACTGTTTGAACAACCCGGTGATGTACAGCGACCCGACGGGAGAAGTTTTTGGGATAGATGATATCATTGCCGCAGCTGTCCTTGGAGCCATTTTTAATGGTTTTTCTCAAATCGCGGCAGGCAATGTTAATAATGTTGGTGAGTTCTTTTTGGCAGTTGGTATTGGAGCTTTATCAGGCGCGGCAGGACTTGCTGTTGGAAGTGGAATCAATGCCACTATTGCAGGAGGAAGTTTTGCATCTGGTTTTGTAGGTTCTGCCACGATAACGTCAACTGGTTTTTTTGCTGGTGCAGGTACTGGAGCCGCTTCGGGATTTTCAAGTGGTATTATCTCGGGAACAGGCAATTCGTTGATTGCCGGGAATAGTTTTGGAAAAAGCTTTCAAAACGGTTTGAAAGAAGGAGTGGTTGGACTTGGAAGTGGTGCAGTGATAGGCGGAATATGTGGTGGAATTGACGCCGTTATAAATCATAGAGAGTTTTTTACGGGTAACGCAAAACAATATGATATCATTCCCTCCAATTACGCAAGTATTGATGGAGGAACCGAAATGTTCCTAGATGCGGATGACTATACAGTTGTTAACAATAGTGACTACGTAGCATATTATAAACCAGAAGATGGTAAATATGGTGTTGGAGAATATAAAATAGACCCTCATAAAGGAATAAAAGTAAATGTTGACGGATTGGCAACCTGTAAATACGCTGATAAAGTGTATAAAGTTCCCGGAAAATATGGATATCATCCTCAACCTATCATAGCAAGTAACGGAGAGGTTTATTTTTCAAAGTTTAATCGGGCGGTTCTAAAAACTTTTTCACTTGCAAATTATCAATTCGGATGGATGACCATGGATCAACTCGATCCAACTTGGGAAAACTTATTCCGTTCAGCGTTACTTATTAAATAATAATAACATGAAACGAATTATCAAGGTTTTATTCTTTGTTTTTGTTGAATTATGGTTTATTATAACCATGTTGAATTTATTTATCTCCCCCTGTTCGTCTTGGAGAGAAACCTGGTTATTCCAAAACCAGATCTATTTCCTCGGAATACTTCTAATATCAATTATTCCCATTTTTCATTTTATGGGTAATAAGAACAAAATATGGCCTTGGGTTATCGCTTATTATCAATTGGTGTTTTTTACCCCCTATTTTTTATTGATTATGCTTATTTCGGATTAGAAACCTCATAACTATGAATCGAACTATAAAAATTTTGTTTTTTATCCTTGTTGAATTGTTTTTTCTATTGAGCATATTGTCATGTATCTATTTTGGAACATCTTGGCGCAAAGATAATTATCTAAATTATTTACCTGAACACCGGATATATCCTCAGTATGATCTTGCAACTGGAGAAATTACAAACAAAGATGAAGTGACGTTTTGGTCTGATGATGATTTTGTCCCAACTTTTAATATGATCGTTGAATCTTTTTTTAATTGGTTCATGGGACTTTGGAATGTGTTTTTTTCGTTGTTTCTTATATTTATTTTCCCAGTATATTATTTTACAAGTAAGAATGACGGTCTTTGGCATTGGGTTATAGCATACTATCAATTGTTGATGACTGCAGTTATGGTATTAGCTTGGATTTAATTCCGTATATAATTACTATATTCAAATAGAGGCCAAGTCACAATTTATTGCGATGGATTTGATTTGAATAACCACAGCGACATCTGCTGCATCGACGAGGACGTCAGCACCCAAAACGGACAACGCTGCGTGAAAAAAGTGGTCAAGCAGTAACTGGCTTGTTCTCGTTTTCATTCTAAAAAAGGGTGGCGGATCTTCCGTCACCCTTTTTTTGAGCCACATGTCGGACTCGAACCAACGACCTACGCATTACGAATGCGTTGCTCTACCAACTGAGCTAAAGTGGCGTCTTTTGCGGCTGCAAAAATAACAATATTTGTCGAAACAGCAAGGGTTTAATGAAAAATTATTTCTTGCGACGCTTGCGTGACACCTTGGGAGCGCCCTCAGAGAGGATCAACTCGAAATCCATCTGGCGTTTCAACAGATCGACGCCCTTTACGCGGACCTTTACCTCATCGCCCAGTTGAAGGATGCGTCCCGATCCCTGGCCGATGACACGGAAGTTCTCCTCATCGAGATAATAGTAGTCGCCTGGCATGTCTTCATAGCGAACCAAACCCTCGCATTTGTTGCCCTTGAGCTCCACATAGATACCCCACTTGCTCACCCCGGAGATCAAGCCCTCAAACACCTGGCCGATCTTGTCCTGCAGGTATTCTGCCTGCTTGTACTTCACGCTCTGACGCTCCATCTCCTCGGCCTGCTTCTCCATCTCGGAGGAATGCACGCAGTACTCCTCAAACTCCTTCTTGTTGACAGAGCCTTGACCCTCAAGGAGATAACGCTCAATCAAACGGTGTACCATCAGGTCGGGATAGCGTCGGATGGGGGAGGTGAAGTGGGTATAGTAGTCGAAAGCCAAGCCATAGTGCCCGATGTTCTCCGTGCTATAGACGGCCTTGGCCATGGTGCGGATGGCGACGGACTCCACCAGGTTCTTCTCACCCCTGCCTTCCACGTCGTCGAAGAGCTTGTTATACGACTTCACGAGCTTGGAGCGGGAGCTGATGTCCATGGTATAGCCCAGCCGCGCGATCAGCCGGAGGAAGTTGTTCAGCTTCTCGGGATTGGGTTCGTCGTGAATACGATATACAAAGGTGTGGTTCCGGAAGGGACTGTCGGGTTTGCCAAAGGTTTCGGCTACGGTGCGGTTGGCCAGCAGCATGAAGTCCTCGATGAGCTCGTGCGACTCGTTCTGCACCCGGATGTAGGTATCGATGGGCTTGCCCTTCTCGTCGAGGATGAATTTAACCTCTTCGGAATGGAAGTTGAGGCTGCCCTTAGCCATGCGTTGCTCCCGCAACCTGGAGGCCAAACGATGGAGGGTCAGGAGCTGTTCCTTGTAATCGCCTTCGCCGCCTTCGATCATGGCCTGGACCTCCTCGTAAGCGTAGCGTCGACACGACTTGATGACGGTCTTGCCGATCCAATGGTTCAACACACGGGCGTCGTCATCCATCTCGAATACGGCAGACATGGTCAGCTTCTCTTCGTCGGGACGGAGCGAACAAACGTTGTTACAAAGCTTCTCGGGAAGCATCGGGATGGTGCGGTCCACCAGATAGACGGAGGTGCCGCGGCTGTAGGCCTCCTGGTCGATGGCCGACCCAGGGCGTACGTAATGCGACACGTCAGCGATATGCACACCGACTTCCCAATGGCCGTTGGGCAGCTGTTGCAACGAAACGGCATCGTCGTAGTCTTTGGCATCGGCCGGGTCGATGGTGATGGTGAACACCTTGCGGAAATCACGGCGTTTGGCGAGTTCTGCCCTGGGGATCTTGACAGCAATGGCAGCCGCCTCTTGTTCCACCGCTTCCGGAAACTCGAGGGGATAGTCGTGGGCCGCCAAGATAGACTCCATCTCCACGTCGTTGTCGCCCGGGTTACCCAACACCCGCACGATCTCACCGAAAGGATTGCCTGAGTTCTCGGGCCATTCAACCAGGTGAACCACCACTTTTTGCCCGTTCTTGGCCCCGTGAAGCTCGCCCTTGGGAACGAAGATATCGACCGGAACGGTGTTCGCGTCGGGCACCACAAAGACATAGCCGTGCGAGATGTGGAGCACACCTACGAAATCGGTGTGTTTTCGTTCCAACACCTCAACGATCTCTCCCTCGGGCTTGCGGTCCTTGCGCTTCGGGAACATGGCCACCTTGACCCGATCACCATGCAAGGCCTTGCCCGTATTGTTGGCCGCGATGAAGACGTCTTCGCCCGACGCGTCGTCGAGGATGACGTAGGCCTTGCCCGTCGACTTCATGTCCACGGTGCCTTCCACATATTGGGTCTTCGGACCATAATCCTGCAGATATTCAGGGTTGAGTACGTATCGGTAGGGGCGTTCTTCAAGGAGTTTGCCTTGTTCGAACAGATCGACCAAGATGTTGTAAACAACGTCTTTTCCCGCAGCGTCACGGATGCCCATTACCTTGCAGATTTGCTTGTAATTCATTGGTTTGAAAGGGTTTTCTCCAAAGATGCTGAGGATGGCGTTGGTAAACACACTGAGCTTGTTGGCCACTTTTTTCTTCTTTCCCATGCTTGTAAATGTTAAAGGAATTTAACTTTTATCCCATTTTGGATTTTTTCCGTTGCAAAGATAGTCAAATCAAACAATTAGCTTGTTGATATTTTTGTTGATATATTAATAATCGTTCATTAATAAAATGCACCCTGAAAAAGCTATAATTTTGCAAGACTTGATCCCGAGAGGGAAATCTAAAAGTCTTATTTAGCTAAATTTTTGATAACGAGCACATTATATGAGCAACGGCGGATTATACATTAAAAAAAGAGACGGCCGCGAAGAGGCCTTTTCCGTTGACAAAATCAAGAACGCCATCAGCAAGGCATTTCTGGCATCGGGCTTCTACGCCACCGACGACGACCTCAACGCCATCCTGAGCCGGGTGAGGATCACCAACGGCATCACGGTGGAGGAGATCCAAAACCAGGTGGAGACGGCGCTGATGGCCGAACAATACTACACGGTGGCCAAGAACTACATCCTCTATCGCCAAAAACACACGGAAGACCGTGAGGTGCGGGAGAAGATCGAGTTCCTGAGCAACTATGTCAACGCCTCGAACGCCGCCACAGGATCGAAGTTCGACGCCAACGCCAACGTGGAGAAGAAAAACATCGCCACGCTGATGGGCGAGCTGCCCAAGTCGAGCTTTATCCGTATCAACCGCCGCATGCTCACCGACCGTATCAAGGAGGTGTATGGCAAGGAGCTCGCCGACCGTTACATGTACCTGCTCAACAACCACTTCATCTACAAGAACGACGAGACCTCGCTGGCCAACTACTGTGCCTCGATCACCATGTATCCTTGGCTGAACGAAGGAACCGCCTCCATCGGAGGCAACTCCACGGCGCCCACCAAGCTGCGTTCGTTCTGTGGCGGGTTCATCAACATGGTGTTCATGGTGTCGTCCCAGCTCTCGGGCGCTTGCGCCACGCCGGAGTTCCTCATGTACATGAACTACTTCATCGGCAAGGACTACGGCAAGGACTACTACAAGCGGGCCGACGAGGTGGTGGACCATTCGCTGAAGCCCCGCACCCTCGACAAGGTGATCACCGACTGCTTCCAGCAGATCGTCTACTCCCTCAACCAACCGGCCGGCGCGCGCAACTACCAATCGGTATTCTGGAACATCGCCTACTACGACCGTTACTATTTCGAGTCGCTGTTCGGCAACTTCTACTTCCCCGATGGGTCGCAGCCCGACTGGGAGGGCCTGAGCTGGCTCCAAAAGCGCTTCATGAAATGGTTTAACGCGGAACGCCTCCGCAGCGTGCTGACCTTCCCGGTGGAGACCATGGCGCTGCTCACCAAAGACGGCGACGTGATCGACAAGGAATGGGGCGACTTCACCGCCGAGATGTATGCCGAAGGCCATTCGTTCTTCACCTACATCAGCGACAACGCCGACTCCCTGTCGTCGTGCTGCCGCCTGCGCAACGAGATCCAGGACAACGGCTTCAGCTATACCCTGGGCGCAGGCGGCGTCTCGACCGGATCGAAGAGTGTGCTCACCATCAACCTGAACCGATGCATCCAGTATGCCGTGCGCAACAACATGCACTACCTCACCTTCCTCGAGGAGATCGTCGACCTCTGCCACAAAGTGCAGATCTGCTACAACGAGAACCTCAAGGAGTTGCAGTCGAAAGGCATGTTGCCCCTGTTCGATGCCGGCTACATCAACCTCTCGCGTCAGTACCTCACCATTGGCGTCAACGGCCTGGTGGAGGCGGCGGAGTTCCTCAAGATTCCGATCACCGACAACCCCGACTACGAGCATTTCGTGCAAGACGTGCTCGGCCTCATCGAGAAGTACAACAAGAAGTACCGCTCCAAGGAACTGATGTTCAACTGCGAGATGATCCCCGCCGAGAACGTGGGCGTGAAACACGCCAAATGGGACCGCGAAGACGGCTATGAGGTGCACCGCGACTGCTACAACAGCTATTTTTACATTGTCGAAGACCCCAACACCAACGTCCTCGACAAGTTCCGCCTGCATGGGGAAAAATACATCAAACACCTCACCGGCGGATCGGCACTGCATTGCAACCTGGAGGAACACCTCAGCAAGGAGCAGTACCGGCAACTCCTCCGCGTGGCGGCACGCGAAGGCTGCAACTATTTCACGTTTAACATCCCGAATACCATCTGTAACGACTGCGGACACATCGACAAACGCTATCTGAAAGAGTGTCCCAACTGTCACAGCCACAATATCGACTACCTAACCCGTATCATTGGATACCTGAAACGCATTAGCAATTTCTCCGAAGCCCGGCAAGAAGAAGCACACAGAAGGTATTACAGCAAAAAGGAAATCGATCGATGCTAAAATACGCCAATTTTGATATTGTTTTCCAAGAAGTCCCTGACGAAGTCACACTAGCCATCAATATCTCCAACTGTCCCAACCAATGCGTGGGTTGCCACAGCAAGTACCTTTGGGAAGATGTGGGCTATGTCCTCGACAAGGATGCACTTGACCAACTGGTGGAACAGTACAAGTCGGGAATCACCTGCGTCTGTTTCATGGGAGGCGACGCCGATCCCTACGACGTGGCCAACCTCGCCATGCACGTCAAAAACAAATACAAAGACATGAAGACGGCCTGGTACTCCGGCAAGAACGAGTTGCCCGAGGCCTTCCATGCCGAGACCTTCGACTATATCAAGACCGGTCGCTACGATGCGCGCTTCGGCCCCCTCAACTCCGTCACCACCAACCAGCGGATGATCAAGCGGCTGGCCGACGGCCGTGTGAAAGACATCACAGAACGGTTCCAACGGGTACCTCAAACCATGTAATCCCTTGAAAATGCGACAGGTCGCCGCCATTGTACTCTTATTGCTCGCCTTCACCCTGCAAGGCGCCGCACAGGTGTACGACACGCTACGCAGTGGGGAGCAAGTGTTCACCTCACAGCCCATCCCGTTTCGGGTACGGGCCCGGATGATCGGCAAGTCGATGCCCGACGATGCGACGGTGACCTTCAACGACCTACGCTACCTGAAAATCCCGTACTACGACTTCGAGGGCAAGGTCAAGCTAGGGGAGATGGTGTGTAACAAGGCCATCGCCCACGACCTGTTGGACATCTTCAAGACCCTGTTCGAGGCGCAGTATCCCATTTGCAGCATCCGCCTGATCGACGACTTCGATGCCGACGACGAGACTTCGATGCGGGCCAACAACACGTCCTGTTTCTGCTACCGGACCATCGCAGGCAGCAAACAGCTGTCGCAACATGCCTTGGGCCGGGCGGTGGATGTCAACCCCTTGCAGAACCCTTATGTCGACGTCGGCGTCGTGCAGCCTGCCACGGCCGGGCCGTATGCCGACCGGACCAAGGATTTCCCCCATAAGATCGACGCCAACGACCTGTGCAAGAAAGTCTTCGTTGAACATGGGTTCATTTGGGCCGGAGACTGGCCTACGGTTGCCAAAGACTATCAGCATTTCGAAAAAAGGGCACCTAAAAAATGAAAGAACCCCGCTGGGGTTCTACGACGACCCCTTCGGGGTCGCCTGTCGGTTGCCACGGGGCAGCTCCCCTGGAACAAAGGGGTTTTATTCTTCTGTTTTCCCCGGAAGGGCCGCAATCAGCTTCTTCGTGTAATCGTTTTGCGGATGCTCAAAGAGGGCGTCGGCGTCGTTGTATTCCACCGGCTTGCCGTTGTACATCACCAACACCCGGTCGCTCATGAAACGCACCACCCCGAGGTCGTGCGAGATGAAGATATAGGTGAGGTGGCGCTCCTCTTTCAGCCGGTTGAGCAGGTTGAGCACCTGCGCCTGCACCGACACGTCGAGGGCGGAAACGCTCTCGTCGCAGATCACCAGGCGGGGATTCACCGCCAAGGCGCGGGCGATACAGATGCGTTGCCGCTGACCTCCGGAAAACTCATGGGGATAACGGTCGTAATGGGCGGCTTCCAACCCCACCTGCTCCAGCAGGTCACAAACGAGACGCCGGCTTTTTTTCCGATCGGTCTCGATGCCATGGACTTTCAGGGGCTCGGCGATGGCCTCCCCGATGCGGATTCTGGGGTTCAGCGACGAATAGGGATCCTGAAACACGATCTGGGCCTGCTTGCGGAAGGCACGCAGTGCAGCAGGGTTCAAGGCTGTCACCTCCTGGCCGTCGAAGAACACCTGGCCACCGGTGGGTTCCACCAACCGCAGGATGCTACGCCCCAAGGTCGTCTTACCGCAGCCCGACTCACCCACCAAGCCGAGGGTCTCGCCCTCATACACCTCCAGGCTGACGTCGTCAACGGCCTTGACATGGTCGTAGACCCGACCGAAGATACCTTTTTTGAGGGGATACCAGGTCTGCAGATGCGCCACTTTCAGGATGGGCTCGCGGGCATAGAGGGCTTCCAATTGTTGTTTCCGTTCCGCATCAGTGATCTGTAACTCACGGAGGATCTGTTCCTTGCCTCCAGCCCATTGGCCGTCGAGGAACTCTTTCACGATCGGTAGCTTCCGTAGCCGCACCTTCATCGGAGGACGGCAGGCCAGCAGGCCTTGGGTATAGGGATGCAGGGGATGTTGCAGTACCTGTTCCACGGTGCCCCGCTCCAAGATCTCGCCATTGTGCATCACCGCCACATCGTCGGCTATCTCAGCCACCACGCCCAGGTCGTGGGTGATGAATACCATGCCCATGCCGGTGTCGCGTTGCAGCTGTCGCAATAGCTTCAGGATCTCTTTCTGCACGGTGACGTCGAGGGCCGTGGTAGGCTCGTCGGCGATGAGGATCTGGGGATGGCAGGCGATGGCCATCGCAATCATCACACGTTGTTTCTGGCCGCCGCTGAGCTCATGCGGATAGCTTTCGTAGATGGCTTCCGGCCGCGGCAACATCACCTGGCGGAACAGGGAAACCACTCGGTCGCGCGCCTCCTGTTTTGTCACCTTCTCGTGCTGGAGGATCATCTCCGACACCTGATGCCCACAACGATAGACGGGGTTGAGCGAGGTCATCGGCTCCTGGAAGATCATGGCGATACGTTTTCCTCGGATGTCGGCCATCCGTTTTTCATCGAAGTCCTTGATGTCGAGCCCTTCCAACCGCATAGCCTCGGCTTTGATACGGCTCGTCTTGGGCGAGAGCAGATGCATCACCGAAAGGGAACTCACCGACTTGCCCGATCCCGATTCCCCAACGATACCGAGGGTGCGTCCAGCCAACACATCGAAGTCGATGCCATGAACTACCTCACGCCAAGAGCCGTCATGGAGGAAGTCGATGCGAAGGTTTTTTATTTCCAAAAGCGGTTGAGACATCATGACAGGGTATTGGGGCAACCATCGGTGATTTGGAAGCAAAAATAAGAATAATCTTCATTCCTATCCATTAATTACCATCTTGTCCAATGGATTATCAACCCCTTTAGGGGTTGTCCTATCGGTAGCCCACGGTTTTCAACCGTGGGTTAACGATTGAAAATGAAAATAAGACCCCATAGGGGTCGCCCTATCGGTAGCCGGGGTTAAAAACCCTGGGAAAGGAATGGGGAAAAAAATACCGATATCATCCGTTACCCAGGGATTCCATCCCTGGGCTACCAACAACGAACCCCTCTGGGGTTCCGTCACCCCGTCAATGCCAACCCCTTATTGCCCAGCGCAGACGGCGGTGGCACAGCTGAGCGTGATGCCCGGCACCTTGGAGAGGGTGTGGGCACATGCCTCCAAGGTGGCACCCGTCGTCAACACGTCGTCGATGAGCAACACCGATTTCCCCTTCAGGACATCGGCGTTACGCAGTATAAAGATATCCTTTACATTGCGCCAGCGGTCCTCTTTATTTTTATGGGTCTGCGTGGCTGTGTTTGCCGAACGAAACAGGAACTGCGTGCCAATGGCGATTCCCGTCACCGAGGCGACCCCTTGGGCAATCATCAGACTCTGGTTGTAGCCCCGTTGCCGTTCGCGCTTGGGATGCAACGGCACCGGGACAAGGTAGTCGATGCCCTGGAACAGCGGCGCCTCCAGCAACGTCTTGCCGAGTGCCTCACCCAGAAAGACACCCGCATCGGCATTGCCACGGTATTTCAACTCATGGATCAGATGCTGTACCTTGCCGTCTTTCGAGAAGAAATAACATGCTGTCACCGCCTTGAACCGAACCCTGCCATAGAAAAGGGTGGCCAGCGGGTTCTCCGCCTGTTTTTCATAACCCGTCAGGGGGAGCAACGAACGGCAATGCAAGCAAACGACTTGCTCCCATTGGAAAAGGGAACGGCCACAGGCGGCGCAAACGGAGGGATAAAAAAGATCAATGAAAGAATAAAGAAACGATAATCGCATAAGAAACGGAATATTTTCCGCAAATATAGCGATTTATTTTATATCTTCGTATTCATAGACACGATATTCCACCGGATAGTCGAGCGAATCGGGCAACAATTCGTCGGTACGTCCTTGTTCCTTGAGGATCTCATTGAACATCCTACGGTTGCGGATCAGCTTTTTCTTGAGCCGGGCGCTGGCGTTGAATTGGTCATAGAGATATTGGATCGGACTGGCGGTGATACCGCCGTTCTCCACATTCAGATAGGGATTCCGTTTCCGACCGGTCTTCATGCCCGCCAGCTCCTCGTTCATCCGTTGCAGCTCCCGGGGCACCTCTCGGGTGGGCATCTCTATGACCATCTGTTTGAAGGTCTCGTAGTCGTATAAGGGCAATACGGTCACTTCCTTCAAGGTGATGGTGTCGCGATGGAGCACGATGAGCAAGGTATCCAGGTCGCTCAAGGTGGAATCGACGGGCAACAAGATGCGACGAAAACCCAGGCAGCTGATCCAGAGGGTATCGACGGTCTTGGCGGGAATGAAAAAGACACCTTCCCGGTTGGAGATGGTACCGCAATGTGCCATCTTGCTGATAACATGTGTGTTGCGTACAGGAAGCAGGCTGTCCGACGTCACGATCTTACCCAAGAGGGGAAGCTTGTCGTCAAAATCGAGCCGATCCTCGCCTTGGGCGAAGAGCTGCAGTCCGACCAACAACAATGACAAGATGAGTAACAGTCTTTTCAAGTTCCCTGATTTAATGACGCCACAAAAGCATTCGCAAAGATAACCCTTATTTAACGGATGGCCGTCGTTTTTAGTATTTTTCGAGACAAGGCGATAAGACACTCCAAGCCGATTACCGCCCTTGGATGGCCGCCTCCAGGCGTCCGTACCATGCCTCGCCAAAACGACGGACAAGCGGTCCCTTCAGGAACTTCCACAAGGGGATTCCCTCGGTTTCACCCTTGCGTTTGGCAGGCACACAGACACTCCATTCGTGATAGAGGATGTGGATGAAGCCGTCTTTTTCCAACAGTCGCACCGGATACAGGTGGCAGGAGATGGGCTTCCAGAAGTCACACTTGCCTTCCAAGTAGGCCTTTTCGATGGCGCAGAGGGCCGTGCCGTTCTCATGGAAATACACGAAAGCGCATTCGGCACCGTTCACCAGCGGCGTCACCAGTTCGCCTGTTTCGTCATAGTCGTAAACATCGTTTTCTTCAATCACCCGGATGCCCTCGGGGCGCATATACGGTTTGATGGCTTCGAGGTTGTCTTCAATCTGGGCTATTTCAGAGGCTTCGAGAGGCGCACCCGCATCGCCGGCCACACAGCACCATCCCTTGCAACGCGGCAGGTTGCAACAGAACCGGGCATTCAGAAACCCGTCGGTGACGACTACATTATCAAGGATAATCATGGCGCAAATATACTGAAAACAATAATCTGAAATAATAATCGTTGCCATAATAACTATAGGTATACGAAAAATGGAAAATGTAAACGAGAATCGCCTTAAACAAGAATGTAGAAAAAAGAACTTTTTTGTAAAATTTTGGTGGGTTTTTCCTATCGTTAATCTGATTTGTGCTCTGTTGATCATACCTGCTGCCAACCATAAGCTATGGGGATTGTCTTCCGCATTGTTTATTGTGTTCATTGTATTGTTGGTTATTCAAGGAATCATCTTCATCTATTGCCTTTGCAAAAAGGAATGGTGGCGATCCGTAGGTGCTGCGATCGGTGTTCTGGTTTGTTTTATTGCTTTCTATTTCATTTCATTCATTTATTTAATAACAAGTAGTTTGCAACCTGACCCCTTTGGCAAAGAACACCCCATACCCGAAGGAATGGAATGCGAGATCCCACTAGAGGGAAATGCTCCTGTCGAGGTATCCGTTGATGGTATTTCAGAAAAAGCGTATTTACTACTCTGGAACGATTTTCAAGGAGGTTTGTATCAATATAGTTTTTACTATCCCGAATTACCTGATGGCGAAGTGTTTCTGCGTTGTTTTGAGGTAACGGAAAACATTGAGTTGTCCCCATCGAGATTGCGAAAAGCGTCGACTGTAAAAGTGATTGGCCATAATGGATTTGGTTCCATTGCAGACAAACAGCATTTCACAATATACGAAGGCGATTGGGGAGATTACTATGCGGCACGTATCGAAGTATGGCACAAAAACGCGAGAACGGGAGAAGAAACCAAACTGTTGGAAAAGATTTATCGCGTTGAAGGTTGGATGAGATAAGAAAAAGATTAATTTTGCAGCGATTTATGCTACTGGCCATTAGCTTCCGGCTACTGGCAGCTACCAGTGCCGTGGAGATTACGGATCAAGTCCGCAATGACGCTGTCGGTTGAAGCCGCTAGGAGCCAAGAACCAGAAGCAAATTCTTGAATCTTGAATCTTGAATCTTTAAATCTTAAATCTTTAAATTATAAAGTAATGGCTTTCAACCTTAGAAACAGAAACTTCCTGAAGTTGTTGGACTTCACTCCGGAAGAGATCAAGTTCTTACTGAAGCTTGCTGCCGACCTCAAGGCCGCCAAGTATGCAGGCACCGAACAACCCCACCTCACGGGCAAGAACATCGCCCTCATCTTCGAAAAGACCTCGACCCGCACCCGCTGTGCCTTCGAGGTTGGCGCCAAGGACCAAGGTGCCCACGTGACCTACCTCGGTCCCACCGGTAGCCAGATTGGTATCAAGGAGAGCATGAAAGACACTGCCCGCGTGCTGGGTCGCATGTTCGACGGCATCGAGTATCGTGGCTTCGACCAAGCCACTGTCGAGGAACTGGCCAAATACGCCGGTGTCCCCGTGTGGAACGGTCTTACCGCCGAAGCTCACCCCACTCAGATTCTGGCCGACTTCCTCACCATTCAGGAGCATACCGACAAGCCCCTCAACCAGGTGAAGTTCGCTTATATCGGCGATGCCCGCTACAATATGGGTAACAGCCTGATGGTCGGTGGTGTGAAGATGGGTATGGACATCCGCATCATCGCCCCCAAGAAACTGCAACCGGCCAAAGATCTTGTCAAGAAGTGCCAGGAAATCGCCAAGGAAACTGGTGCCAAGCTTACCGTCACCGACGACGTGGAGAAGGGCGTGAAGGGTCTTGACTTCATCTACACCGACATCTGGGTATCGATGGGCGAGCCCGACAGCGTGTGGAAAGAGCGCATCAATATGCTGATGCCCTATCAGGTCAACGCAGAACTGATGAAAAAGACAGGCAACCCCAAGTGCAAGTTCATGCACTGCCTTCCTTCGTATCACAATCTGGAGACCAAGGCCGGCCGCGACGTTTTTGAGAAGTTCGGCTTAAACGGCATCGAGGTCACCGAAGACGTGTTCGAAAGCGAGAACAGCATCGTCTTCGACGAGGCCGAGAACCGCATGCACACCATCAAGGCCGTGATGGTCGCCACCTTGGGTGACTGATCGCCTTCACGTGCATGGCCTATAACCGACAAAAGCGCTCTTCGGGGCGCTTTTTTTGTTTCAACGGCAAACCCAGATGGCGCACGGTTTGTGCAAAAATTCAGCGTCTTAGGAATTTAGCGGAATGAACCCGGCCGTCGGCATCCACCACCTGCAAGACATACAGGCCTGGAGCCCAACTTCCCATGGTGAGATCGATGGTGGAAGCACCTGCACAAGGCTGGGTGAGGACCCGCTGACCCAACAAGTTGAATACCGAGATGCGGTCCATGGCAAGACCCCTTATTGTGAGCGTTTCCGAGGCAGGATTGGGATACAAAGTCAAAACGTCGACAAGGGTTTCTTCGACGTCGTTGGAACGCAACCCGCCCAAGGTGGCCACCAAGCCCAGATGCAGCTCGGTGAACCGTTTGGCTTGGTCGAGGTTGTTGACACTCAAGCCCAGCACATCGTCAGGCGTGTGGATATAGGGAGAGCTGTGGTGCGTATCCTCGAAGAGATGAATGGCCGCATAACCGTTGCGGTTGAACGAGGAGTAGTCGCTGTCGGAACCGCCGGGAAGCCAGTCTTGCCAGATCCGCATGTCGGGATAATAGGTGTGCGACATCGTGGTGACGTACTGGGCCAGCGGGGCGTCCTGACCGGTGTAAAGCAAGTTAACGTGAATGTCAGAACCTGCTTCCAGGTAGCCGATCATGTCAAGGTTGAAATACCCCACGATGCGCATCCCACGGTCGGCACAGTCCTTGGCAAAGGCGGCACTCCCGATGAGGCCGATCTCTTCCGCACCGAAATTGCAGAACACCAACGAACGGTCGAAGGTGCACCGGCTCAGGATCCGGGCCGTCTCCAGGATGCCGGCCACCCCCGAGGCGTTGTCGTCGGCACCCGGGGCACGCAGGCTGTCGGGATGGCCAGGAGCGTTGTTATACGAGTCGTAATGGGCACCACACACCACAAACTCATCTGGATGGACCACACCCCGTTTGATGGCGATGACGTTGTCCGAAGTCTCGCACAGGCTGTCGTGATACCAAACCGGAAAGTCGTGCAGGAACACGGTGTCGTAGCCCAAGTCGCGGTATTGTGCGAAAAGCCAGTCCTGTACTTGATAGACCATACGGCTGTCCCAACGACGGGTGTGGTAGGCCGTGAGATGCTCGATGGTGTGTGTCAGGCTGTCGGAAGACACCTTGTCCATCAAAGCCCGGATCAGCGGTTGCTCCTCAAGCACCTCAGGATAGTCGTATTCCTCCCAATGCGGCGCCTGCGCGAACAGAACCATCCCGGTCAACACCAAGGCTAACGTTACCAAGATCCTTTTCATCTCCTGACCTCCACGTAATGGTTATCCGTTTTCCACCAAGCCCTTGACATGCGGTTTCCCTGCCACGAAATCCTTCAGGTAGAACGGCTCGAAATACGCCACATCGACCTGCCTGCCCGCCCGCAGCGCCTGGTCGGAGAGCGCCGCCATAAAGGCGGCGGAAGGGTAGAGGTCGTCCACGATCCGGAGGGCCGGGGCGTCGGAAAACAAGGGCTGGAGCTTGGGTGCCCCGTCGCCGAAGAGCCAAAGGCGATGTCCCTCACGCCAGTCAGCAAAGGCATTGACGTCCACTACCAGGGCTTGGGTGTCGGCTACGCGTCGCAACGAGGCGTCGAACACCGAGCAATAGACCTCCATCCGACGGGCGTCGATCATGGGTACCAACAAATCGGTGGGCAACAGGGCGTCGCCCAGCCGTTGATGCATGCCTACGGCCATGGCTTCGAGCGTGTCGACGGCCAGCAGTGGCTTGTCGGCGGCATAACACACGCCCTTGGCGGTGCTGACTCCGATGCGCAGGCCCGTATACGAACCCGGCCCTTGGCTCACGGCCACGGCATCGAGCTGGTCGTAGCCGATACCGGCTTCGTCGAGCACCTCTTTGATGAAGATCGTGATTTTCTCTGAATGCGCATTTTGGCCCTTGCATTCGCGCAAGGCCAGGGTGCGGCTGCCATCGTTCAAAGCCACAGAACAAGTCGGCGTAGCCGTTTCAAGACATAGGATCATGGTTTCAATTCTTTGATACGCAAAAATAAGTAATATTTACTACACGCGCGCGATCCTTGGTAAAAAATGGACAAAAAGAGACGGACAACCCATATTTTTGTATTTTTGTCCTTTGTAATGAACCGGTTCCGTAAGTGTTGATGTGACTTACGAGGCGAAGCTATGTACAGCTTTAGATAAAAAAATTCCATAAAATTGCTTGACAAACGAAATTTTTTGTTTATTTTTGTGGTGCCTTTAAACACATTACTATTATGGAATCATCAAATTACAAAAAACTGAACGTGTGGCAGAAGACCAACGAGTTGGCACCTGCCCTGTACGAAAGCACCCAAAAAATCCAAAAGAAAGACAACTACCTGGCCAACCGCCTGGCCGACTGTTGCATCGCCCTGTCGAGCAAAATCGCCCTGGCCGGAGACCTCTGGTCGATGGAAAAGAAGATCAGCTATCTGGAGTCGGCCAATGAGGAAATCTACACCGCCATCAGCCTGCTCAACCTCTTGCAGCAGATGGGGTACTACCAGGAGGAAGTCGTACAGGAACTGGAAAACCAGCTCGTCGAAATCAGCCATGCCCTGCTGTCGTGGATCAAGAACTGCAGCAGGAAACTGAACGACAACCCACCTGCAGAACAACCTGTAACAGAAGCATGAACATTTTAGTGACTGGGGGAACCGGCTACATCGGTTCCCACACACTTGTTGAACTGAACCAAGCCGGCCACGACACCGTCGTCGTCGACAACCTCAGCAACTCAAGCCGCCGATCCCTCGACCGTGTGGAAGAACTGGTAGGGAAACGCATCCCGTTTTATGAAGTGGACATCCGCGACCGCCAAGGGCTGGAACGGGTGATGACGCAACATCGTTTCGACGCCTGCATCCATTTTGCCGGACTGAAAGCGGTCGGGGAGTCGGTGGAAAAACCCTGGGAGTATTACGAAAACAACATCGGCGGCACGTTGGTCTTGCTCGACGTGATGCGCCGCAACGGCTGCAAGAACCTCATCTTTTCTTCGTCCGCCACGGTCTATGGCGATCCCGCGGTGATCCCGATCACGGAAACCTGTCCGAAAGGACACTGCACCAACCCCTACGGGCAAACCAAGAGCATGCTCGAGGAGATCATGATGGACATGCAAAAGGCCGATCCCGAGTGGAACGTGGTGCTGTTGCGCTATTTCAACCCCATCGGCGCCCATCCCAGCGGCCGCATCGGAGAGAACCCCAACGGCATCCCGAACAACCTGATGCCATACGTCACCCAGGTGGCGGTGGGCAAGCGTCCGGAGCTGGGGGTCTTTGGCGACGACTACGACACGCCTGACGGGACGGGCGTACGCGACTACATCCACGTGGTGGACCTCGCCAAAGGCCATGTCGCTGCCTTGAAGGCCATCGAACGCCGCTGCGGCTGCGCCATCTATAACCTCGGCACCGGCCAAGGCTATTCGGTATTGCAGGTGGTCAAGACCTTCGAGCGGGTGAACCAGGTCCCGATCCCCTACCGCATCAAGCCCCGTCGCGCCGGCGACATCGCCACCTGCTACTCCGACCCCGCCAAGGCGGAACGCGAACTGGGTTGGAAAGCGCAATATGGCCTCGAGGAGATGTGCCGCGATGCCTGGAACTGGCAGCGGAACAACCCCGAAGGTTATGGAGACCGTTGAAAACGAAACGGCTCAAACCCATACAGTAACAAAAGGAAAACGAGATACCATGGACAAAGTAACGATTATTGAATACGACCGTATCTACAAGAATTTCATCGACGAGAAATACCTGCACGACGGTCACGATGAGTATTACTACCGGAACCTCCAGGTGGAGAAGCCCGAAGGAGGCTGGCGACACCTGCATTCCGACGAGATCGAGCGGCTCGTCAAGAACAGCAACTCCGCCACCAACTGGGACGACATCTGGGTCACCGACGAGTTCGACACCAGCATGGTGCACAACAACCATTTCTTCGGCATGGTACGCATCGGCCGCATCAGCCGCAAGGTACTGCAATACCATGATCTCCGGGTCCCCATCGGCATCTCCAACAGCAGCATCATCTCCTGCGACATCGGCAACGACTGCGCCATCCACGACGTGCATTACATGGCCAACTACATCATCGGCGACCGGTGCATCCTGTTCAACATCCACGAGCTCTCCACCACCGACCACTCCAAGTTCGGCAACGGCATCATCAAGGAAGGCGAGCCTGAAGACGTGCGTGTCTGGCTCGAAGTGATGAACGAGATCGGCAACCGCAAGATCATGCCCTTCGACGGCATGACCACCGCCGACGCCTACCTCTGGGCCAAGTTCATCGACGACAACCGGTTGCAGGAACGCCTCAAGGAGATCACCCAAAACAGCTTCGACAACCGCCGTGGCTACTACGGCACCGTGGGCGCTTCGTGCGTGATCAAGAACTGCTGGATCCTCAAGGACGCCAAGGTGGGGCCGCATTGCTACATCAAAGGTGCCAGCAAGCTGAAGAACGTCACCATCAACTCGTCCGAAGAAGAGCCTTCCCAGATCGGCGAGGGCGTGATCCTCGTGAACGGCGTCACCGGCTTTGGCTGCCGCATCTTCTATTCGGTGGTGGCCACCCGTTTCGTCTTGGGCGACAACTGCAACCTGAAATACGGGGCGCGCCTCATCCATTCCGTGATGGGCGACAACTCCACCATCTCCTGCTGCGAGGTGCTCAACAACCTGATCTTCCCCTCACACGAACAGCACCATAACAACTCGTTCCTGATCTCCGCCTGTGTGATGGGCCAAAGCAACATGGCCGCAGGCGCCACCATCGGCTCCAACCACAACAGCCGGGCCACCGACGGCGAGATCGTCGCCTCGCGCGGCTTCTGGCCAGGCCTCTGCTCGAGCGTCAAACACTCCTCGAAGTTCGCTTCCTTCACCCTACTTTCGAAAGCCGACTATCCCAACGAGCTCAACATCATGCTGCCGTTCTGCCTGGTCAACAACAACACGGCCGCCAACGAGCTGGAGGTGATGCCCGCCTATTGGTGGATGTACAACATGTACGCCATCGCCCGCAACACGTCGAAGTACCTCAGCCGCGACAAACGCCGTCGCAAGATCCAAAACATCGAGTTCGAGACCCTGGCCCCCGACACCATGGAGGAGACCATCGAAGCCCGCAAGCTCCTGGAGGTGTGGGTAGCCAAGGCCTATCTCCGTTCCAAAGGGGAGGATCCCGACACGCACGAATATTACGACCTCCGTGCCCTTGGCAAACAGCTGCTCGACCACGAGCCCGCCACCGTCGATGCCTTGGAGGTGTTCGGCGAGCAGATGGAGAAGGGACACCGTAAGGTGCGCATCCTCAAGCCGCGGAAGGCCTATCACGCCTATGGCGACATGATCACCTACTATGCCGTCAATACCATCCTCCACTACCTGGAGACGCATCCCGAGGAGTCCATCCATACGCTCAGCGACCAGATGAAAGGCAAGCGCCTGCGCAAATGGATCAACCTTGGCGGACAGACCATGCCCCAGGAAGACGTGGACCAACTCCGGACCGACATCAACAACGGCGTGCTCAACAGCTGGGACGAGATCCATCATCGTTACGACGAACTCTGGACCCGCTACCAGATTGAGAAGACCCGACATGCCTATTTCTCGCTGATGTTCCTTTATAAGGACGAGACCGACGTGCTCACCGAGGCCATGTGGAAAGAGACCCTCTTGCATGCGATCGAGATCCAACGGTTCATCTGCGACCAGGTCTACGAGAGCCGCAAGAAAGACTACGACAACCCCTTCCGCAACGCCACCTATCGCAACGAGGCGGAAAAGATCGCGGTCATCGGAAAGATCGACGAGGTGAGCTTTGTCAAACAAATCCGCAAGGAAACCGAATCCTTTATCGAACGGGTTAACAACCTTCTGAAAACTGAATTTTAATACCAAATATCAAGACTATGCGAGTCATTATCGAAAAAAACTACGACGCCATGTCGCGTTGGGCGGCCAACCACATTGTTGAACGCATCAAAGCCTTCAAACCCACCGCCAAGAAACCCTTCATCCTCGGACTTCCCACCGGCTCCACACCCATCGGCACCTACAAGGAACTGGTTCGCCTTTACAAGAAAGGCCAGGTCTCCTTCAAGAACGTGGTGACCTTCAACATGGATGAGTACGTCCAAATCCCCGAAGACCATCCGGAGAGCTATCACAGCTTCATGTGGAACAACTTCTTCAGCCATATCGACATCAAGAAGGAAAACGTCAACATCCTCAACGGCAACGCCAAGGACCTCGAAGCCGAATGCGCCCGCTACGAGGAGAAGATCAAGAGCTACGGCGGCATCGACCTGTTCATGGGCGGCATCGGTCCCGACGGCCATATTGCCTTCAACGAACCTGGCAGCTCGCTCACTTCCCGTACCCGCGTCAAGACCCTGACCACCGACACCATCATCGCCAACTCCCGTTTCTTCGAGAACGACATCAACAAGGTGCCGAAGACCGCCCTCACCGTCGGTGTGGGTACCGTCATGGACAGCCGTGAGGTGATGATCCTCGCCAACGGACACGGCAAGGCCCGCGCCCTGGCCCATGCCGTCGAAGGCGCCGTCAGCCAGATGTGGACCGTCAGCGTCCTCCAGATGCATCCCAAAGGCATCATCGTGTGCGACGACGCGGCCTGCGACGAGATGACCTACGGCACGGTCAAGTACTTCAAAGACATCGAGAAAGCCAACCTATAAACCCTTTTTCCCTTTCCTGTCATGAAAACCTTTGCCCTCATCGGTGTGGGCGGCTACATCGCTCCCCGCCATTTGAAAGCCATCAAAGACACTGGCAACCTGCTGGTCTCCGCCTACGACAAGAGCGACAGCGTAGGCATCATGGATAGCTATTTCCCCAACGCCGCCTTCTTCACCGAGCAGGAGCTCTTCGACCGCCACAACACCAAGCTGCGCGACCAAGGCCAAAAGATCGACTATGTGAGCGTCTGCACGCCCAACTACCTGCACGATGCCCATACCCGTTATGGATTGCGCCTTGGTGCCGACGTCATCTGCGAGAAGCCCCTGGTGCTCAACCCCTGGAACATCGACGCCTTGCAAAAGGTGGAGGAACGGCAGGGACACAAGGCCTACACCATCCTTCAACTGCGCCTCCACGACAAGATCAAGGCCTTGAAGAAAAAGGTGGAGGAGGGTCCCAAAGACAAGATCTACGACATCGACCTGACCTACATCACCTCGCGCGGCAATTGGTACTATGCCTCGTGGAAAGGCAACATCAACAAGAGCGGCGGCGTGGCCACCAACATCGGCGTGCATTTCTACGACATGCTGACTTGGATCTTCGGCCCTGTGAAGCAGAACATCGTCCATGTGGCTTCGCACGACCGCGTGGCCGGTTACCTGGAACTGGAGAAAGCCCGGGTCCGTTATTTCCTCAGCATCAACGGCGATACCTTGCCGCCCAATGCCGTCGAAGGGGAGAAGCGCACCTACCGCACCCTGAACATCGACGGCGAGGAGTTCGAGTTCAGCCAGGGCTTCACCGAGCTGCATACCAAGAGCTACGAGGAGATCCTCGCCGGACGTGGCTTCGGCATCGAGGAAGCACGTCCCTGCATTGAGATCGTCTATGAGATCCGCAACGCCAAACCCATCGGACTGGTGGGAGAATACCATCCCTTGGCCCGCTTGGAATGCAAACCCCATCCCTTCGGTTGGATGTATTGATCCCGAATCCTTATGCAAAACTACTGCATCATCATGGCCGGCGGCATCGGAAGCCGTTTCTGGCCCCTTAGCAAAGACAACTATCCGAAACAGTTCCTGGACATCCTGGGAACCGGCAAGACCTTCATCCAAAGCACCTACGAGCGGTTCAGCCCCTTGGTTCCTGACCGCCACTTCCTGGTGGTGACCAACGCTGCCTACAAGCAGCTGGTGCTGGAGCAGCTGCCCATGTTGCAGCCCGACCAGGTACTCTGTGAGCCGGCCCGCCGCAACACCGCCCCTTGCATCGCATACGCCTGTTACCGCATCCAGAGCCAGTGCGAGGATGCCAACATCGTCGTCACGCCCGCCGACCATCTCGTCACCAACGAGACCGCGTTCCAACGGGTGATCCGGTTGGGATTCGACTTCCTGGCCCAGCAGCCACAGGCGCTGATGACCATCGGCATCAAGCCTTCGCGACCCGAGACCGGCTATGGGTATATCCAGGTGGAGAAGGCGGAAGTCGGAAGACAGCAGTCGGAATCGGTAATCAAAGTGCTTCGTTTCAAGGAGAAGCCCGACCATGCCACTGCCGAGCGTTTTGTGGCCGAGGGCAATTTCTTCTGGAACAGCGGCATCTTCCTCTGGACGCTGCAAGGCATCCTAAAGGCTTTCCGACGCGACCTGCCCGACATGGTACGACTCTTCGACCAAGGCAAGGCGGCGTTCGGTACCGCAGCCGAGCAGGCGTTCATCAACGAGAAGTTCCTCGACTGCCAAAACATCTCCATCGACTACGGCATCATGGAGAAGTCACCCGACACCTATACCATCCCTGCCGACTTCGGTTGGAGCGACATCGGCACCTGGGGATCGTTGTTCACCCATGCCCGCAAGGATGCCGACGGCAACGCCCTTCGCGGCAAGGTGGTGTCGGTGGGCAACCGCAACACCATCGTCAACATCGAAGAAGGTACCGAAGCCGTGGTGGAAGGCCTCGAAGACTATCTGGTGGCCTATCGCGACCATTCCCTGCTGGTATGCCGCCTCTACGACGAACAGCAGATCAAGGTCTGGATTGAAGGTCTGAAAGAATAAAAACGCCTCGCCGTGGAAGAACAGCCGCTGGTATCGGTCATCATGCCCTGCTACAACGCAGCACGGTATATCGCACAAAGCATCGAGTCGGTGCTGGCGCAGACCTATTCCCATTGGGAGCTGGTCATCACCGACGACTGCTCCACCGACGAAACCCCAGACATCGCGCGTCGTTTCAGCGAAAGGGATCCCCGCATCGGTTTTTGTGTGGCGAAGGAACATAGCGGCATCGCCGGAACCCGTAACCAAAGCATCGCGAGAGCCAAAGGGCGCTTCATCGCCTTTCTCGACAACGACGATCTCTGGAGACCCGACAAACTGGAGAAACAGGTCCGGTTCATGACCGAAAACGGCTATAGCTTCTCCTATTCGGAATATGAGCTGATGCGCGAAGACGGCACGCCGAAAGGCAAGACCATCCGCACCGCCGGGGTGATCACCTACAACCGGTACCTGCGCAACACCATTATCGGAAGCGGTACGATCATGCTCGATCGCGAACAGATCGGTCCCTTGACCATGCCCGACAGCGCCACCAGCGACGACATGGCCCTTTGGTGCAACATCCTCAAGAAAGGACATCTCGCCCATCCCATCAAGGAAGTGCTCATGCTATACCGGGTCCGTAACGACTCGGCTTCCGCCAACAAATGGAAGGCGGCCAAGGATGTATGGCTCGTCTATCGCAAGCAGGAAGGGCTATCCCTGTTTCGTTCCTCCGTTTGCTTTGTCTGCTACGCCTTCAACGCCATCGTCAAAAGGATCTTCTGATGGATGATTTCTACCTGTACCGCAAGGCCTGGCGCTACGACGGTGCCCCCCATGAGGAGCCCCGGCTGAACAAGGAAGAGGCAAGAGCCCTATTGAAAAAAGGTGGGCTGCTGGTACGCAATACCTACGACTTCGACTGCAAGGAGGAGACCGCTTTCTGGAACCTGATCAAAGACCAGTTTGGTGGATTGGAAGAATTGTCCGGCAATACCCGAAAAAAAGTCCGACGCGCTCTCGAAAAGCTGGAATTCAAACCCATCGACATCACGCCCATTGAACAAGAAGGCTTTCCCATCCTGCAAGCCACCTTCGACGACTATGCGGTAACCGATCGCATCATGAATCGGAAAACATTTCAGGAGTATTTGGATTGGTGTAAGCTGAAACAGTATGATTACTGGGGCGTTTATGACAAAACCAACGGAAAGTTCATTGGGTTCTGCGCCAATCGTGTCTGGAAAGAAGCGGTCGAATATGGCGTGGTCGGTATCCTGCCCGAATACAAAAGGCAATGTACCGCCTATCCCTATTACGGCCTTTTTTACAGCATGAACCGGCATTATCTGCAGGAGCGCGGTTTCCGATATGTGACCGACGGCTCACGCAGCATCACCGAACATTCCCACATCCAAGCTTTTTTGATCGAAAAGTTCCTGTTCAGGAAATCCCATTGTCATCTGGCGATACACTATCGTTGGTGGATGGGCCTGGCGGTGAAGCTTTTGTATCCCTTCCGCCGTTGGATTGCCTCACCTCGGGTGAAGGCGATCCTCAACATGGAATCCATGAAGGGATAAAAAAAAAGTAGGTCACTCTTGCGAATTACCTACTCAAAAAACTAATAACATGAAACATAAAAATTACACTACGTAATCTTTGGACTTTCTCACGAAAGCGCCCCCTTCAGGACTTGAACCTGAGACCCCCTGATTAACAGTCAGATGCTCTAACCAACTGAGCTAAGGAGGCAGAACGTCAATGAACGTTTCACATTTGCGGCTGCAAAGGTAAGGCTTTTTTTCATCTTGGCAAGCATTTTTTTTCATCTTTTTTTTACAAAAATCGTAAATCACTGTTATTCAGTGATTTATTTTTTTATCTTATATGAATTTCTTTTTGTATCTTTGCATTTTCAACCAAAGCAACACGTATGGCACAACAAACTATCTTAGGCATTGGCAATGCCTTGGTCGACATTCTGACCCAAATCCCCGACGATCATATCCTTGAACAACTCAACCTGCCCAAAGGCACCATGCAGCATGTGGACGCCGAACGCTCCCTTGCCGTAGGCGAGGCCATGCAACAATATGGCAGCGCCATGGCTGCCGGAGGCTCCACCGCCAACACCATGAGCGGCATCGCAAAGCTTGGCCTGACGGTCGGCTACATCGGCAAAGTGAGCGACGACGAGCGTGGACGGTTCTTCGAGGAAGCCATGCGCCAGACCCACGTCCAGCCTTTCATGATGAAAACCCCCACGCCTACGGGATGTGCCCAAGCCATCATCTCCAAAGACGGGGAGCGCACCTTCGCCACCTACCTGGGTGCCGCCTTGGAACTCAGCGGCGACGACATCAAGCCTGAACTGCTCGACGGCTGGGACATCTTCTATGTGGAAGGCTACCTCATCTACAACCGACCCTTGCTCGACACGGTGCTCCCCATGGCCAAGGCCAAGGGCATGACCATCGCCATGGACATGGCCAGCTTCAACATCGTGGAACAAAACCGCGACTACATGCGGGCGTTGGCACGTGACTACATCGACATCCTCTTTGCCAACCAAGACGAGGCCAGGGTGTTCTCAGGCAAGGACGATCCCGAGGAGGCGTTGCACGACATGGCTTCGCTTTGCAACATCGCCATCGTCAAGGTGGGCGCCAAGGGTTCGTACGTCCAACGCGGCGACGAAGTGGTAAAGGTGGGTCCCATCCCGGCCCAAGTCATCGATACCACGGGCGCCGGCGACATCTGGGCATCGGGGTTCATGGCAGGCCTGATCCAAGGCAAACCCCTTCAACAATGCGCCACCATGGGAGCCATCATGGCCGCCAACATCATCGAGGTGATCGGGGCCAAAATGGACGACCAACGGTGGGAAAAAATCTTCAAGACACTGGAAGAATTATAATTAATGAAAAATCTTCTTTGAAATCCACTTGATTTTAGTACCTTTGCACCCTGATTTTCAAATAGTCTATTCATAAATACAGAACATCAATAAACAATGAAGGAATTCAAGACCAACGAAATCCGGAACATTGCCCTCATCGGTGCAGCTAAGTCCGGCAAGACCACCCTCGCTGAAAACATGCTCTTCGAAGGCAAGGTCATCAACAGAAAAGGAAGCACGGAAGAAAAGAACACGGTTTCCGACTATCGTCAAATCGAGATGGATCGTCAGATCTCCGTCCATGCCACGATGATGAACACCGTCATCAACGACAAGAAGATCAACATCCTCGACGCCCCGGGCTTCAGCGATTTCTCAGGTGACATCGTGTCCTGCCTCAGCGCTGCCGATACCGCGGTCCTCACCGTCAACGCCCAAGCGGGTGTCGAAGCCACGACCGAAAACGCCTGGCGTCACACCGTCACCACCAAGAAACCCGTGGTGTTCTTCCTCAACCAACTCGACCACAGCAACGCCAACTTCGACAATGCCATCCGCGAGTTGAAGGAATACTTCGGCGACAAGGTCACCCCGATCCAGTATCCCGTCGCCACCGGCGAAGACTTCAACGCTGTCATCGACCTCATCCTCATGAAGATGTTGGTCTTCAAGAACGGCAACGGCGCTCCTGAGATCCAGGACATCCCTGCCGCTGAGATGGGCAAAGCCGAAGAGCTCCACAGCAGCCTCATCGAACACGCCGCTGAAGGCGAAGAGGCCCTTATGGAGAAGTTCTTCGAGGAGATGACCCTGAGCGAGGAAGACATGGAGCGTGGTATCCGTCTGGGCATCATCAACCGTGAGATGTTCCCCGTCATCTGCGGCGCTGCCAAGCGTGGCGTGGGCGTCTATCGCCTCTGCGAATTCCTCATCAACGCCTGCCCGAGCCCGGCCGACGTTCCTGCCATCAAGGCGGAGAACGGCACCGAGTTCCACAACAGCAACGACGAACCCACGGCCCTTCAGATCTTCAAGGTCACCACGGAACAGAACCTTGGCGACGTGGCTTGGATGCGCGTCTACGGCGGTACCCTCAGCAAGAGCCAAGACCTGGTGAACCCCCGCACCGGCAACAAGGAGCGCATCTCCCAGCTGCTGGCCTTCCGCGGCAAGAACCGTGAGGAAGTGGAGAAAGTCAACGCCGGCGACATCATCTGCACCATCAAGCTGAAAGACGGCCGCGTGGGCGACACCCTCGTCGACGCCAAGATCGCAGAGACCGCCTTCCCGCCCATTCCGTTCCCGGAACCGATCTTCCAGATCGCCATCAAGGCTGTCAACTCACAGGAAGACGAAAAGCTGGGCGGCATCCTCAACGACATGCACAAGACCGACCCGACCGTCATCGCCGGCATGTCGCGCGAGCTGCGCCAGAACATCCTGCAATGCCAGGGCGAGTACCACCTCAACACCCTGAAGTGGTATTTCGACAACGTCTACAAGATCGGCGTCGAGTTCAGCACGCCGAAGGTACCGTACCGCGAAACCATCACCAAGTCCGCCAAAGCCGACTATCGTCACAAGAAACAGTCTGGTGGTAGCGGTCAGTTCGGTGAGGTGCACCTCTGGTTGGCTCCTTACTATGAAGGCTATACCGATCCCGAAGAACTCGCCGTCCGTACCAAAGACGAGTACGAACTGCCTTGGGGCGGCAAGCTCATCTTCGCCAACTGCGTGGTCGGTGGCGCCATCGACGCCCGTTTCATGCCCGCCATCCTGAAGGGTATCAACGAGCGCCTCGAACAAGGCCCGCTCACCGGTTCCTACGCCCGCGACATCATCTGCTACGTGTATGATGGTAAGATGCACCCGGTCGACTCCAACGAAATGGCCTTCAAGATCGCCGGCCGTATGGCCTTCTCCATGGCCTTCAAGAATGCCGGTCCCAAGATCATGGAACCGATCTACGACCTCGACGTCCGCATGCCTGCCGACCTGATGGGTGCGGTGATGACCGACCTCCAGGGCCGCCGTGGCATCGTGATGGGTATGGACAGCGACCATGGCTACCAGACCATCCACGCCAAGGTTCCGTTCGCCGAAATGGACCGTTACTCGACCACCCTCAGCTCCCTGACCTCCGGCCGTGGCACCTTCAAGATGAAGTATGCCGAGTATGCCCAGGTTCCTGCCGACGTGCAACAGCGCCTGCTCAAGGAATACGAAGAGAGCCAGAAGGACGAAGAGTAATCCGTCGGACGACAGAAGACCAACGTCTGAAATCATAAGACCAACGTCTGAAATCATAAGACCACAGTCTGAAGTCAGCAACCAAAAACCCCGTCAGCGATGGCGGGGTTTTTTTATTCGAAATTTTTACTGAAGCCGAAGGAGGGCCTTTTATCTTCTGGGCGCCCAGGCCACAAAAGCCGGGTTGGGATAATCCTCCTTGTCGTACGCCAGCGGTAGGCCGTCGCTGATGCGCAGCACCCGACCCCCAGCGGCGGTGAGGATGGCATCGGCGGCAGCCGTGTCCCACTCCTTGGTCTTGCTGTAACAAACATACACATCCGCCGAGCCTTCCGCCAAACGGGCAAACTTCAGGCTGCTGCCCTGGCTGTCGATCACCAAGTCGGGATGCAACGGACGCAACACCTTGTCAATATAATCGTCCACTTCTTGGGTACGGTGAGAGCGGCTTACCAACACGGTGAAAGGGGCGTGTCGAGAGGGAACGGAAGCGGATGCTCCAACGGGCTGTCTCCAGTCTTCCGACTTCCAAATCCGATCCAGGACGGGCGCATAAATCACCCCCATCACCGGACGATGGTGTTCCATCAAGGCGATGTTGACCGTGAATTCCCCGTTGCGGTTTACAAACTCCTGGGTGCCATCGAGGGGATCCACCAGCCAATAGCGCTCAAAACCGGAACGGCTTTCCGGAAGGTCTTCTTCGCTGACAAAAGGCAGTCCCGTCACCTGCAGCGTCTCCTTGATGAGGTCGCTGGCCCGCAGATCGGCCATCGTCACCGGAGAGGCATCGTCTTTCGTAAAAACCTCAAAAGGATGGGCATAGACTTCCATGATGGCTTGTCCCGCCCGTAGTGCCGCCGCAACGGCCAGATCCGATGCCGCCTGCCAGTTCACCTCTTACAGATCCTCTTCCTTGCTCAACTGGCTGAACGAACGAGGCGCCAGCTCTGGCATGGTGCGTTTGGTGAAGGCGTTTTTGTTGACCAGTTGCTTGATCTCAAGTCGTTTAAGCCACTGTGCACAATCCATTTTCTTTCTTGACTTGCAATGGCCTATCATGGTCCTGACCAAGGCTTCGAACTTGGCGTCGCCGATGCGTTCCGTCGCCACCAGGCGACGGTTCTCAATAATCAGGTCCTCGATCGGGATCTTTACCGGACACACCTCGGTGCAGCGGCCGCAAAGCGAACAAGCCGTGGTGAGATGTTCATAGTCGTCGAGACCCAGCATCAGGGGCGTCATCACCGTCCCGATCGGTCCTTTATAGGGAGTTCCATACGCATAGCCGCCGATGTTCTTGAAAACCGGACATACGCTGATGCAGGCACCGCAATGGATGCAAGACAGCGACTGACGCACCACTTCGTTCCCCAAGAGGTCGCTTCGGCCGTTGTTGAGCAGGATGACGATCATCTCGTGGGGCCCCTGGTCGGTTTGGGAGGGACCGAAGGTGATTGTGTTCACGGCCGCCATGGGATAGCCCGTGGCATGCGATGCCGACAGGGGAAGCAAGATGCTCAGGTCTTCCATCGAGGGAATCACCTTGTCGATACCGGCCACCACCACGTGGACCTTGGCGGATGCGCACGATTTGACGATGTTGCCTTCGTTTTCGGTCAACACCACGCCGCCGACATCCGAAAGCAGGAAGTTGGCTCCCGTAATGCATACTTGTGCCTGTTCAATCTCCTGCGACACCTGATGCCGCACAAAATTCACCATCTGCTTGGAAGAACTGTCGAGTTTCAGTTTAAAACGGTCATGGAGGATGCCGTTGATCTCTTCCTTGGAGAGGTGCATGGCCGGAAACACCGGATGATAGGGTGCCTGACCGGCTTGCTGCAGCACATAGCGACCCACATGCGTTTCGAAGAGCGGTTTCTTTTTGCCGGCCAAGAACGCGTTGAGTCCGATTTCGTCCAACACCTCCGAGTTGGATCGCATCACAGCCTTGATGTCGCGACGGTTGACGATCTCCCAGATCATCTCTTGGGCGTCTTCCATGTCGCGTGCCCAAAGCACATTGCCGCCATTCTCGTTGAAATGCGTCTCAAAATCCACCAGGAGCTTCTCCATATTCATCAACGACTTGTTGCACAGGATATAGGCACGCTGCTTCTCCAGCTCCGCATTGCGATAGTTGTCGCGGCTGTTGGCAAAGCGTTTTTCGTAACAACCAGTATTGTAGTTGATCTTCTGCCAATGCTCTTCGTTGAAGGCAATCTCGCAGTCTTTTTTGAATTGGGCGCTCCAGTTACTCATTATTCAGCTTCTATCTGTTCTATTTTCTCGATTCTTCTCGCATGACGCCCTCCTTCGAAAGGCGTGGACAAAAACACCTGCACCATCCTCCAAGCCAAGTCGAACGGGATGAAACGTCCGGGAAGGGAAAGGATGTTGGCATCGTTGTGCTGACGGGCCAGTTTGGCCAGTTCCTCGTTCCAACACAGGGCGGCGCGCACATGGGGATGTTTGTTGGCGGTCATTTGAGCCCCATTACCGCTACCACATAGAATAATGCCCAGGGGATACTCCCCTTTTTCGATGGCCTTGGCCAGGGGATGGATCATGTCGGGATAGTCGACACTCTCGGTGCCATGGGTTCCGAAGTCTTTCACCTCATAGCCCGCTTCGAGCAGTTTTTCAATTAAAAACTCCTTCATTTCATACCCACCATGATCCGATGCTATAGGAATAATTTGCTTCATGTTGACGGTTGTTCATAATTCTTTCGCAAAGGTAGCCTTTTATCTCAATGTTCACAAGAATAACCCATTATTTATGAGGGGATTAAGCCGCTAAAAAAATCAACAGATTTTAAATATTTTATTGATAATCAATTATTTAAAAAACTTATCAACAATTTGGCTGTTGATAAAATAGGATAACTCGCCCAAGGAGTTTCATCGGGTGTTCATTTCTTTTTCCGACCCTTTTTTTCAACCTGTTTTTGATCCTTATGAACACCCGATGACCCAATTCGATATTGAAATGATTTCATCAAAAATTTTTTCGCTTTTTTTCTTGTATTTTTAAAAATGCCTGAAAATAAAAGGAATCAAAAAACAAGGTTATTTTGTTCTCAATGCAATTTTGACAAAAGCAAGTTTTTTAAGAAAAAGTTTTCCAACAGTTCACAAACCATTAATCAGTCGTTCATCCAAATTTTTTAAAACCTCTTTGATGGTTGATTAATGATGGCGCGTTGAAAACGCCGATGCAGGATGCTGAACTTTTATTAGTTTTGCAGATTGAAAAGACAATCGAAGACGATGCAACTCAATAAGGTCATAATGACGCTGCTGTTCTGCGGCTTGATCGTGCCGATGCTCCATGGGCAGACGGAACACAAAGTGTTCCGTTATCCCAACGACAGCATCTCGAGCGAAGGTATGCTGGTCAACGGAAAGCCCGATGGCTATTGGAAGACCTATTACGGGAACGGTAGGCTGAAGTCCGAGGGCAACCGTAAGGACTTCAAGCTCGACGGCCGGTGGTATTTCTATTCGGAAGCGGGCGACACCACCTTGGTGGTCGATTACCAAAACGACATGAAAAACGGCTTGCGTCGCGTCTACCTCTCCGATGAGATCCAGGAAGACCGTTTCGCCAACGACCTCCGTGTGGAAACCTCCCGGCGTTACGACCGCAAGCACCGCCTGCTACAGGTCATCCCCATCAAGGACGGCTACGAGGAAGGGATGTCACCCGTTTATGACACCACTGGAAGGTTGATTGAGATCATCAATTACCGGAAAGGCTTTGTCAACACCCGTGAGGTGATCAACCGCTTCGATGGGCAAGGCCGACGCCACGGCTACTGGAAGGAGTTCTATCCCGACTTCACCTTGAAGTTAGAGCAGTACTACAAACACGGACTCCGCGACGGTTTCTTCAAGGAATACGATGAAAAAGGCAATCTGAAGACCATTAAGAAATACGTCAACGATGTGGAGCAGCTCATCGACAGCCAAACCAAGCCGCTTCAGATGCAGCATGAGTACTATCCCAATGGTCGCATCAAGCGTGAAGCCTCGTTCCGCAACGGTCGTCGCGAAGGCACTTGGAGGGAGTTCGACGAGGAGGGCAATGTGATCCATTCACAAGTCTATCAGAACGGCCGTTTGGTCCAATCCGGGGTGATGGACACGGATGGCACGCGTCGTGGCGAATGGGTGGAGTTGTATCCTGACAGCACGATGCGGGCGAAGGGATTGTATATCAATGGCAAGCGTTCCGGCGAATGGCGTTTCTACTATCCTGGCGAGGTGCTCGAACAAGTCGGTTTTTACAAAAATGGACTGTTGGATGGCACGTGGACTTGGTATTATGTGGACGGCAAGATCCAAAAACAGGAGGATTTCTTTGAAAACCAACCTGAAGGAAAATACGTTGAATATGACGAAACCGGCGCTGTGATTGCTTCGGGATCTTATTTTGAAGGGATGAAGACCGGAAAATGGAAAGAACAGTCCGGTGAGGTCGTTTCTGAGGGCGAGTACCGCAACGACAAACAGGTAGGGGAGTGGGTCTCGTATTACGCCAATGGCAACTTGGCCTTCAAAGGCAGCTTCAAGGGCGGCTATCCCGATGGTGAGCACCTCTATTATTATCCCAACGGCAAGTTAAGGGAGCGTCAGCAGTATTCCGGCGGCATCCGCAACGGTCTCTGGCGCAAATACCTCGACAATGGCGAGCTTTTCTTTGAGGAGACCTACGAGCAGGACAAGGACGAGGTCTTGAGGGAACCCTAAAATGTGAAGTCATGAAGCATAAGAGCGTACTATGTTGGATCAGCCTATGGATGTTGCTGTTTTGCCTGGCATGCGACCCCGTCACCCGTGATGCCCGCCATTTGATCCGTCAAGGAAGTCTGTTGCTCGATACCGATCCTGACAGCACCCTGCTATTAATCGACTCGGTGATGCGTATGGAGGCGAAGCTCTCCGACCGTGAACGCGTAGAGATGGCCTTGTTACAGGGTAAGGCGTTGTATGGCGGTTCGTTATGTCCCGACGAAGGACGTTCCATTCCCCCCATGGTGGTTCCCTTGCCCGAATTGGATGACGCACCCAATTATTTTGCCGCTCGAAAAGACCATGGCAAGACTGCCTTGACCGCACTCTATAAGGGTCGTTCCCTATTGGAGGGTGAAGACAAAGCCGCCGCCGTGCAAGCGTTCAAAAAAGCAGAACAGTATGGATGGGCCGCAAACGACACTCTCACCGTAGCACGGGCACAGTATTGGATTGGAAAGACCTTATATGATGATGGAATCAAAAACGAAGCTTTAACCGTGCTTTCCCAGGCCGACCAGAACTTTGGCGACCATTACGATGAACGGGCCATGACCCAGAATGTGATGGCTGCCGTCCTGATCCTCATGACCGAATACGACAGCGCGGCGGTTTGTCTCGATCAAGCCATCCGCTTTAGTGAATTGGGCGGGTGTGACAACGCGCGGCACAAGGCTCTTAACAACTACGCGGTGTTGCTTCGGTTGACGGGTAAGTATGAGTTGGCGAAAGAGAAGCTGAGGATCGACGGCGCCTTGTCGGATCCTTCCCGAATCCCCATCTATTATATCAATATGGGCAATATATGTCTCAGCGGAGGACAAATCGATTCGGCAGGCTATTATTTCGATCAGCTTGAATCCATACTTCCTGAGGCCGACATCAAGGATGAAACAAGCGTATCCGCTTATCGTGCGCTTTCACAATACTATGAGCTGATAGGAGATGCTCCCCGGGCGTTGGACTATCGCCATCATTATGACAAGTATCTTTCAAAAGTGCAAAAACAGCGTGATCAAAACAGGTTATACATCACTGCAAAGAAGTATGATTATGACAGAATACGCCAGATGGCTTATCAAGATACCCTACTCCATCACCGGTGGACTTCTGTCCTGATCGCCTTGTTGGCTGTATTGATCGCCGCCCTGTTGGTCATCTATTACCAACTGATCCAAAGAAAGCTGAAAGAAGCGAAAACCGACGCCCTTCTGGTGAGGATGATGAATCAGCAGCGGGAACTGTTGCAAAACAACGAGCAGAAGGAACGCAAAAACCAGGAGGTGATTCAGGATCTCACCTTAATGCTGACCGAGAAGCTCAAAACCATGCAAAAACTGGAGGTTTTCATTAAAGCCAAAAACGCTACCGCGCTGTCTGAATTGAAGTCACAGGTATTTGCCGACGGCGACCATTTGGAACAGATGATGCAGATTATTGACATGTTATACCCTGGTGCGTACAAAGAGATCCAGAACAAGTACCCCGAGATGAGCGAGATGGAGTGCAAGGTGTGTCTTTTGCAACGTTTTAAACTGACAAGAGACGAGGAGGCTTCCATCTTGGGCGTGGGGGTGAGTGTTCTTGACAAAATACGCGGAAGGGTTCGCAAAAAAACACAGGAAAAACCCGAAAAGAGGAGCTGATAATTTGGATTTTACCCTGTCCAAGTTTGGATGGGGCTGTCAGCATCTATAAATAAACCAGATAGTTACGATTTTTATTTCGGATTATTTTTTGGATGCCGCTTTAGACACTGATTTGTTTGGTTAGCTTTAACCGTGAAACCATAAATAATCAATGTCATGAAAAACAAAGTTGCTATCTTGTGTTCTATTTTAGTTATTGCGTTTTGTACCCTTGTAATGGGACAGCAACATAACAGCAATACTCCATTTTTGGATGGAGATGAAATCGTACTTCAAGGTGTTTTGGAAACCGGAGCAAATCCCGATGATATAGGGGCGTCTGTCAACGAAGATGTGGTTCAGGTTTATTTTAGTCGCAGCTTCGGTAATGTGTCATTATCGTTGTATAACGGAAATAATATGCTTATCTATAGCGGAGTGGTGAACACCGGTGTACAGCAGTTAGTGGTAATTCCCATCAACGGCATGGCCAGTGGTACTTATACGTTGGTATTAAGTAACAACAATGGCGTCGCCGAAGGCGAATTTGAACGATAGCGTCCAAAAAGCAAACCTATAAACCATACATAATTCAAAATAAAACAATGCCATGAAAAGAAGACTTTTTCTTCTGGCAGCATTAGCGATGCTATGCCATGTTACAGCGACAGCGCAAAATAGCGAGAATGAAGACAACGAGGTCATTCTCACAGACACAACCCTGTTCAAAGGTAAAACGATCAACATCTATCAAGACACTGCCAATGCCGTGATGTTGCAGGCAGGCAACGGTGCCTTTGGCAACAACAACAATGTGAAGGGTAATCATTCCTTCGCCTTCGGCGAGCGTTGCACCGTAACCAGAAACTATACCGGCATCTTCACGGTCGGAGCCGACAACACCGTATCGAGTTCCTGGTCTGTGGCCCTGGGCCGTTACCTCTCACTGAGCGGTACAGCACCCTCCTACGTCATCGGTGAGGGGTTGGCCGTTGACGCACCGCTGGCCAACACCGCCACCCATTGTCTTCAGGTTGGCTTCCTTAGTACCAAACCAACGCTGACGGTCACTTCGTCGCCGAATAATTACAGCCAAAATGTAACAAACAAGACCGGCAAGGTGGGCATCGGCGACGTGACGCCTACGGCCAAGCTCCACATCAAGTCGGACAACGGCGAGGACGCTGGCATCATCTTGGAGCCCAAGCAGCCCTCCTCCAACTCCACATTCATCCGTCTGCGGGACAGCAACCACAAGATCTCCGTAGCTCCCTCCGGATTGATGCAGATGACGGCGGGAAGCCAGGACCTGAAACTGATTGGAAACAACATTTCCGCCTCGACGGTCCAATTCGATGCCGGTACCGTAGTTGACCGCCGTTTGGTACTCTCAACACAACCCGTACCCGCGTTCTACTGCAACGCCAGACGATCGGGATCCTCCTATTCACGTTATGTCGAGGGACCCTCCTATGCATTGCAGTTCGGCAGCGACGGACTGATGGTCCGGACAGCGGAGAGTCAGAATGAGCGCATCGACATCACCAACTGGCGCGACGCGATGTTCGTGGGCATCGACGGCACGATCACGCTGAACGGCAAGGTGGGTGTGAACACGGAGAACACCACCTCGGACTACGCCCTGGCGGTGGCCGGTGGCGTGTTGGCCAACAAGGTCTTCATCCAGTCGGCCGACGACTGGCCGGACTACGTGTTCGACCCCGGCTATGAGCGGATGCCGCTCAGTGAGTTGGGGACCTATCTAGAGAACAACCGTCATCTTCCCGGTGTACCCTCCGCGGCAGAAATGCGAGAGATTGGCGGTGTGGATCTCTCGGAAACCCAAACCATGCTCCTGCGCAAGATCGAGGAGATGACGCTGTATGTCATCGAGCTGGAGAAGCGCATAGCGGATCTCGAAGGCCGCACTTCGGGCGACACGGTGCGCTTCACCTACGACGCCTGCGGCAACCGCACGGGCCGGACCATCGAGTTCAGCCGCATGGACGAAGGCGGCGGCAAGGGGAACGAAGGCCCTGCAAAGCCGGAGGAATGGTTTGCAGAGTTACACGACAACCTCATTGGCGGCGAGGCCTCCTTGTTCCCGAACCCCACCGACGGAGCGTTCACGCTGGCGCTGACCGGCGACATCGCCGTCGGGGCGAAAGCCTCCCTGCTGACTCTTACGGGCGCAGTCGTCAAGGAACAAACCGTCACAGGCGCTTCGACGGAGTTCGACCTCAACGGACAGCCGGCCGGGGTGTACCTGCTTCGTCTCACGACGGACCGGGAGACCCGCACCTGGAAGGTCGTCAAGAGGAACTGAAAGCGGATAAACGGAAAACCATAAATTGACAACAAGATGAGACGGTCTATCCATATTCTCCTTGTCCTAGGCGTGTTGTCCTGCATGGCGACAGAGGGCTTTTCACAGGTTCTCCAGCAGGGCGAGTCGTTTGCCCTCGACGACTCGTTGCCTTCCACCCGCAGCTACCAATATACCGCAAGCGACCACATAGAGTTGTTGCCCGGGTTCAAGACGGAGCCTTATCTGCACAAGCACACGCTGCTGCAGATCGATCCCTATGGAGTGTTCCCTCCGGCGGAGGGCGTCACAGGCGGCCCGAACGCCACAGACGATGGCGTGGTGAGCTCCTTGGGCGGAACCGTCGATGTGGGTTCCTTGGGCGAAGCCATTTACTCCATCCCCATCCGCCTGCCCCAGGGCATCCACGGGATACAGCCCGATCTCTCCATTTCCTACAGCAGCCGTGCCGGAAATGGGCTGCTGGGCTGGGGCTGGGACATAGGCGGTCTTTCCGCCGTCGAGCGCACCGGGAGGACCCGTTACCACGACGGCATCACCGGCGCCGTCACCTTGGACGACGCCAACGACCGCTTCCTGCTTGACGGCATGAGGCTTGTCATCGCGGCGGACTACGGTGACAGCCTGGAGTTCAGGACGGAACTCGACCGCATGTGCAGGGTCGTGGCGTACAAGACGCCTTCAAGGGACGGCGGATCCGGTGGGACTCCCCGCACAGGGGTGATCGACCGGTTCAAGGTCTGCCTCGCCGACGGACGCTTCATGGAATACGGCGGCACCGCCGACTCCCGCATTGAACCCCAGCAAGGCGGCAGTGCCGCCCTGTGCTGGCTCCTCGACAGGGTATGGGACCGCAACGGAAACGCTGTGCTCTACCACTATACCGAGCTCACCGCAACCGGCGAGTGGTATGTCTGTTCCATCGACTACACGGAACATGCCGAGAACGGCAACGTCACCGTGGAACCCGAATTCACCGTCCATTTCGCCTACCGTGCCGGTTACAACGAGGACCCAGACTACCGCTATGTGGCGGGCAGCCTTGTCCAGAGCAGGAAGTTGCTGGACCACATATCGGTCGTCCGCAACGCTACCGACACCGAGCTGGAGCGCTATTCCTTCGTGTACAGGGACAGCCGCCCCCGACAGTTATATGACTCCGTATGGATGCACACCCGCCTGGAAGGCATCCTGTTCGAGACGGACGGACTGGCCCTGAACCCTACCAGGATCGAATGGACCAGCTACTGCGACAGCATCGTCATGCATAACGTGTACATGACGGAGCAGGATACGGGCATCTACCGCAACTTCCCCTTCGTGGGCGACTTCAACGGCGACGGGTACTCCGACCTTGCCGTGGCCCCCCTGAAGGACTCCGCCTACCTGACCTGTCCCGACCTCCGCTTCTTCCTGAACGACCCCTCCCACCCGGGCCATTTCAGCGCCTGCCCCTCCATGACGGTCGGCGGCCTGGACCGGGCGCTTGACTGGGTCTATGCCGTGGACCTGGACGACGACGGCCTGGACGACCTGGTCACGTACTGCCTTGACTCCACAGCCCAGTCCGGTGCGGACACCGTCTGGATCGGCGTGCTACAGAACTTCGGCGGGAACGGATTTGTCAACCGGCTCACCACCGGTTTCGTGGGCAGCCGCCCCGCCGTCCTCACAGGCGACTTCCTCGGGACCGGAAAACAGCAGTTGCTGATGCTTCCGCTGAAACAGGCGGACAGCGTAGCGTATTCCCATCCCAAGCTTATCCGCTTCGTGGGCGGGAGCCCCTGCCTCTATCCGATGCTGGGCCCCTCCCTCAACGTGCTGGATGCCGCCGTGGGCGACTTCGACGGCGACGGCCGCACGGAGGTGGCAATGGTCAGAGAAAACGCCACCAGGGTCTGTTCCGTCGAAATCGTGAACGGCATCCCCACTTTCGTCCCGCTGTTCACCTGCCCCGACATCAACCATGCCAACGGCGTATGGAACCACGTGTTCGCAGGCGACCTCAACGGCGACGGTATGACGGACCTGCTGTACGGCGACAGCCTATACAGCGGAAACTACCAGAGATGGAGGATCTTCCATGCCGACGGCCTCGGCTTTTCGCCCACGGGCATGCTGTACGACCTCTGCTTCTACAGGCTTCCCAACACCCAGCTGTACCCGAATTCCCTCAGGCAGGTCAGCTTCGGTATTCTCCATCCCGCCACGATTGGAACAGTCCATGGTGTTTGTCTGGCTGACTTCGACGGTGACGGCGCGGACGACATCGCGGGATCGACCATATATCCTTCCAGTTCGAACATCGCCGTCTATTTCCGGTGCGACTTGTCCACCGACCATTTCCAAGCCAGGTTCTTCAGCAGCAACTACGACGGAAGCCACCATAATTACTCCTGGTACCATTACATCAACTGCCGGAGCCAGTACCTCCATCCCGGCAGCTTCTTCGGGAACGGAGGCGTCTCCTTCCTCGGCCTTGAGGAACGCGATGGCGGTTCGGCGCCCTTCTCCACGAAGCCCGGCGTGTTCTCGCTGAAGCCTTCCGGCTCGCTGAACAGCGTCAAGGCCGTCACGGACGGCCTTGGAAACGCCACGACGGTCTCCTACGGATATGTCATGCAGCCATACCAAAACCTGGGATATGGGGTGAGGAGACCCGCTGTCCCCGTCTGGGTCGTTACAAGCGTCACCGCCAAAAACGCGGCCGGAAGGCCTATGACAGCAGAATACCGCTTCAGGGATGTCTGTCACCACCGCGATGGGCACGGATGGATCGGGTTCCTCACCACCGAGAAAAAGCATTATACCGACGGGGTGCAGACGGGCAGGGAGGTGAGCGTCCAGTCGCTTGAAACCATGGGCTGCCACGCCATGCCTCTTCCCGCATCGGACACGACATACGTCTTCCCCGCCGGCGAACAGGTACTCTCTTCCGTGCTCGCCTTCCAGTTCGATAAGGTCCTCAACACCTTCGGCGACCTCGGGACGAGCCTTCTTGTCGCCTGCCCCGCGCTGACCGGCAAGACCACCGTCGCCTACGACCCGGATTCCCCAGGGGAGATTCTCTCCAAGACCTTCACGGAGAACCGTTATAGCTATTCCGACGGGCAGTACAGCCAGACCTACCGTTGCGATTCCACGCTGACGGGAACGGGCGCCCCGTCGTGCACGGGCTATGCGCAGTGCGAGTTCCGTACCTTGGAGTCCACGACCTATTGCCAGGACGACTATGGCACTTGGACGGTTAACAGGCCTAGTGTCGTGAAGACGGTACAATCCAGGACTGGCAAGCCCGACGTGGCGCGCCGCGTCCAATACGAATACGTCTCTCCAGGTTCGCTGCTGGTGGGCAGGACGTACGACATGCCGAGCCGTTCGTCCGGACAGCATCCGCTCACGGTGCAGACCGACTATGAGTACCATTCCGACGGCAACCTGTGGAGAAGGACCATGAAGGCGCCCTTCGGGATGTACGGCGAACAGCAGAAGACCGTCGAATACGCTTACGGTCCCGGCGACGCACACCGTCTGGTCACGGGCGAGGCCGTCAGCAGCGGGGAGCTGGGCTACACCACGGCTTACAGCTACGACGCCCACGACCTTATCGATACCCTAACCGCCCCCAATGGCCTCGTCACGACATTCTACGGCGACTCCCTCGGGATCGGCTCCCTGACGGTGGGCCCCGACGGCGCCAGGACGCAAACCGTAAGGCGCTGGGCCGCCGGACACCCCATGGCCCCGGAGGGCGCCTCGTACTACACGTGGACGGGCTCCTCTGACGGCACCAGGATGCTGACGTTCTTCCACAAGACCGGGGCGGAACTCCGCACCGTTACCTACGACCTTCTCGGCAAGCCTGTCATCACCGACAGGCGGTACGACACCCATGGGAGGCTTTCCGGAGTGTCGGATCCCTATCGGAAAGGGGATTCCATACGGTGGACCGTCTTGGTGTACGACAACCTCGACAGACAGACCTCCCTCACCAGGCCGGACAGCACGGTGACCCGCCACGAATACGACGGTTTGGTCACGAGAATCTATGAAGTGTCCTCCGCCGGCCAGTCCCGCAGAAGCACCGTAACGGCCAACGTAATGGGATGGACCGTGCGCAGCGAAGACGCCATAGGGGCGTGGGTGGCCTATGACCACCATGCCGACGGCCTTTTGGCTTCCGCCATCACCAACGGAGACTCCGCCACCATGGTGACGGTCGCCTACGATGACGCCCGCAACAGGTCGTCGGTCCTCGACCCCGACTACGGCCTGCTCTCCACCGTGTACGACGCCTACGGGAGACTGGTGGAGAGCGTCTCGCCCCGTGAGCAGGCCACGCAGACGGCGACGGCGTACGTCTATGACGGCCTCGACAGGCCCTCGACAGTCACCGACGGTCTGGATCATACCGTGACGGAATACACCTACCATGAGAGCGGAAAGGCCAAGGGCACCCTGAGCGGGATGCGTTTTGCGGACCATAATAACATGGATATCCAGTGCCTCGCCTATACCTACGATTCCCTGGCCAGGCTTGTGGCCAGCTCCGAACAGCGGCCGGAGGGTTCTTACTCGACCTTGATTGAGTACGACAGTATCTCCAGACCCATCCGGGTGGTCCATCCATCGGGGTACGCGGTCCGGTACCGCTACGCCCGCGGACAGATAAGGACCGTCACCGACGACGCCGGTGCCATGCTCTGGCGGACTGACTCCGTCAACGCCTGCGGACAACCCCTCTCCGTCCGTCAGGGCCGCAACCTGACAACTAGGTACACCTACGACCCGACGCGGCGGACGATGACGGAGACAAAAACAAGGAAAGGCGAGTCTTTTTTGCAGCATTTCAGCTATACTTACGACAATTTTGGTAACTTAGCCACCCGAAAGGACGTTTCACGCAACATGGAGGAGGCCTTCGTTTACGACGACATGGACCGGCTGACGGAAGTCAGTCTGGGAGGCGTGCGCACCGGATTCTCCACCTACGACGCCTTGGGCCGCATGACCGCAAAAGGGGCCGGAGGCCAGTCCGTGTTCTCCAACGCCGTGTATGACCAGACCTCCAAGCCCCACGCTCTGGACAAGGCCGTGACGGCCTCCGGGTTGTTCCCCTCGACCCCGCAGACGGTGAGCTACACGGGGTTCGACAAGGTGGGCAAGGTCAAGATGGGCAACGACAGCCTGGTTTACACCTACGGGTACGGCCACCAGCGCATCGCCATGGAGGAGCATGCCGGGAACACCGTCAGGACCAAGCGCTACGTGGGCGCCTGCGAGCGTGTCACGGAAACC